>Ga0164243_10001219_pt1 | contig 44361 bp, 81 predicted proteins | sample OricompcompostOP_FD_108781 | JGI IMG/M metagenome (GOLD analysis project Ga0164243, IMG submission 108781) | Organic Plus compost microbial communities from Emeryville, California, USA - Original compost - Organic plus compost (OP) | ecosystem: Engineered > Solid waste > Mixed feedstock >...
ATCGGCCAAGGCTGCGAGAAAGGCTTTATTCCAGCCATTCTTGACGGCTTCCGCGCGATACGAGGCTTTCAGTTCCTCGAATTGCCCGAAGGTCGAAACGTCGTTCATGGCATTGGCGATCTCAGATGAGACGCGCTCCCATTCTCCATCACGCTTCAACTGCGCGCTGCTCTTGGCTGGCGGGTCTGGTTCGACCGGCTCATGTCCGACATTCGCTTGCGTCTTGTCGTAGAGCGCCAGACCGAACGGGTTGCCGAAGGTCATCAGGGCGCGCTTCATCGCGTCCGTCTCGGCTTCCTTGACGGCGCTTTCTATGGCATCGCCAAGGGCTTCGGGTTTCGCCATGCCGGAACCGTAGCCGGTACCCTCGCGGACGATATCGCCAACCGTGACGCGGACACGGGCGATGTAGGAAACCCGCCACTGATCGTAATCGGGCTTGCCGCGATAGCCTGGAACCTTCACCAGATTGCGGCTCGTTTCCTGCAAATCGACGGTTTCGCGGTGCCATCCGTCAAAGCCGAAAATCCGGTTGGCTTCCGAGATTGCCCACCATCCTTCGATGTAGGACAACTCGCGTCCCGCCTGCTCGCGCTTGGCGACATACTGCGGGTCAAGCTTCGCCTTGAGGGCGGCGACCTGCTGGTCGGTGAACTGCGTCATTGGGAAATCTCCTGGATCTTCTCGCGGTAGTGGCGCGCCTGCCGAATGTAGCGATGCGCCACGCGGTAATTGTCGTTCGAGGCCCCGACGTTTCCCCATCGCCGTTCGCGACGTGCGCAGCGCAGGAAGATCAATGCCTGCTCGACGCTGCTTTCCATTCGCTGCTCCAGCCATTCGCGCCGGTTCCACATGTCCAGCCCTGAAAGGGGCGGGGATGTTTCTATGAAGGGGTCGAAGACGTGGTGGGGGGTGTTCATGACGAGGCCTCGCGGGCCTTGAGCATGGCATCGGCTATCGTGTACGCGTCTTTCGCGACGTCATTGAACACGACCCTATCCCTAGCGCGCGGAGCCTTTCCTCGGTCGTCAACGGCCGCCGCGCAAAGCCCCGCTAGTATCCCGGAAAGGGCCTGCCCCGCGAAGTAATCACGAAGGGTCCTGCCAGGGCAGGACGCTATAGCTCCATAGGGGAGTTTCCATTCGGCGGGGAATGCGGTTCCGCCGTAGTCGAAAAGGTTCTTCACGGCATCATCCTCATCACATCAATCGCCTCGTATCTGCCGACCATGACAATGGCAGCGATGATAAGGAGGCAGGTGGGGCGGGGGTTGTTGGCGAGCCATTCCGAGCAACGGTCAAGCATCGGACTGCTCCGCTGCGCGCTCGTTCCATCCGTAGTGCGTTAGCGAGATCATCTCATCGGGCGGGCATTGGCCATATTCCGTCTGACCCCGAGCGCCGCAGTTCTGGCACTCAATCCAGCCTTCCTGAACGTTGTCTCGTGAGGTGCGAACTTCGCACTTGAGGGCGTCCTTTTCGCCGCAGAACGGGCAGGGCTTGAGGTTACGCATGGCTCATCTCCCTCGCTTCACGCCTCCGCAAATCGCCAAGAGACGCCCTGAAATCCGCGCATTCCCTCTCGACAACCTCGTCCAGAAGGTCTTCGTCGTTCTGCGCCATGTCGGCTATGCGGTGGCCTAGAAGGGCCATGAGGGGATCGGCAGCGTCGGAGAACATCGACACTAGCTGCGTCGGCTCCCGCCAGTCGGACACATCGCGAAGGATGTCATCAACGACGAGGTAGGGTTCTCCCTGATCGTAGTCGATGCTCACCACAAGCTCGACAGAGTAGTCAGGCAGCCAGACGCGGCCGTCAGGCATGGTGATGTTTGGTTCGTACAAAACGCGCATATCAATAACTCCCACGTGCCCAGCGGAGTTGTTCCTGTAGCCGCTCGACTTCCTTTTCGAGGTCGGCTATCCGCCCGTCTTTGATTTCGTCGCTGTAGAGCTTCGCCAGCGTTTCGCGGACCTTCTCGGTGCGATAACCCTCTGGCGAGATGTATTTGACGTTGGCCCACTTCTCGCCGCCGATCAGCGCCTTAACGCTGTTCTCGACCATGCGGGCCATTGTCATGTGAGCATTGTATTCGGTATCCGACAGAAGCCAGTCACGGAAGGCGTCCCACACGCGCTCTTTCACGGCATCAAGGACGGGCTTCATGATTTCCTCCGCCAGATGCTCGGCGTGTTCTTCCTGCCAATGCGCAAGGAAGCGTTCGGCGGCTTCACGCGCGGCGAAATACTCCCCGCCAAGCGATGGATGCTGATTGGCCTGCTCGGTTATTTCCGGGCGGTATGTCACGATACTGCCTCCTTCCTACGTGCCTTGCGGCAGATGATTTCAGCGTGTTCCAGGCTCTCGCGGGTCGGCATCAGGCCAGCGGCGATATCCGCCTTCCAGTGCCGTATCCATGAGAGGGTGGTGTCTACGGCTTCCCGCAGTCGCTCGACTTCTGACGGCTCGCCATCCCAAGAGATGTAAGGGTCAAGCAGCGCTTCGATCTTCTCGGCGTGCTCATCGGCAACTTTCAGTTGCTCCCGAAGGCTGCGGTTTTCAGCCTCGACTGCATTGAGGTGGGCGGAGTCCATCGGGGACATGTCACACCCCCTGATCGGTCGGCTTCGGTTCCCACGCCTGAGACAGGCGTCTTTCGGAAAGAGCCGACTGGCAGGCGATGGTTTCCTTGATGGCTTCTGCGGAGCCGGTTAGGTCGTAAGAGCCAATGCCCTTGATGTGGATCGTGCCGGAGGTCGCGAACGTCGCGGCGAACTTGTCGTTCAATTCCGGCGTCTGCACCTGCCCGATATCAATTCCCGTCATGGGCAGGGCGAACGGCTCTCCCTTGTCAAAGGCCATAGCCACTTGGAATGCCTCGCCGGGTGTGGCGTTGATGTCGTTGCCTTCTATACCGAGCGCCCATCCCGTCCCGTTGTGGACGATGAGAAGCATGACGCCATCGGTGTAACGGCTTGAGGCAATGCAGACGCTGTTGTCCGTGTGGCCGGTGATCGTCCAAAGCTCTGTCTGCTTCCAAAGAGCAGTTGCCGAATGGGCCGGCGTCTCAAGAGCGCCCACAATGGCAACGCTGGCGGCTATTGCTAGGAGAGTTCGCTTCATCGTCATCCCTCGCTGTCGGCTAGGCTGCCGGTTGGTTGGTGTTAGGAAGGCTTCAAAGCCATCCGTCATGGTCTTTGCGGCGTGTCCTCCACATGTGGCGAACGGCCAATAGAAAGATCGCCGCCCATACGATGCAGAAGGCGATAAGGGTGACTTCGAAGGAGGTCATTACACCGCCTCCACGAACTTGCTCTTGACCCGGAATTTCATGAGTTTCGGCTTCACCATGCCGAAGGCTTCAACCCAGCATTCGATGGCAAGATAGCCATTCTTAAAAACGCGGGTGACGGTGCATGCGTGGCTGTTGAACTTTACCTTGTCGCCTACGTTGAACATCTCTTCCATCTCCCTCGCTGTCGGCTAGGCGGTTGCCATGTGCCGTGTTGATGAGAGCCAATATCAGTCAGAACAAAATTTCAGTCAAGAAGAAAATTCGTTTTGACTGAAAAAAGTTGCCGTGGTAGGTCTGCGGCATGGATTACATAGATCTCTGGAACAGGAATCGAGTGGACTGGCTTTACCAGTTGGCCCGCTGCGGAGAGGTAGGCGCTAGCGCCGTCCGGGTGGGGCTTCTGTTCGCGACGTTCTTGCAGCCGGAAGATCGGGAAGAGGTCCACCCGAAATATTCCTGGCTCGTGGAGCACGCCCACATGAGCCGCGAAACCCTCACCACAGCGATCCGTGATCTAGAAGAAGCGGGCTTCCTTGAAGTGACGCGATATCATGCCGAGGGTAACCATTATCGTATGCCATTTACCGGTGAGGCGGAATGGAAAAGGCAGCGAACAGTGCCGTTTGTCCCCAAGGTGAGAAAAAATCCTCCGCAGGGTCGGCGTCCGAAAACCAATGGGTCTAAAAATTAGACTATATAGATATACGGTCTCTATATCTCTTTGGAAGGTAGATAGATAAAGACCATATATCTTTATGGTCTAAAAATTAGACTCAACGTTCGTTTGAGCGCAGAAGGCCTTTCACAAAGCCGATGGCTTCGGCCTTCTTTTCAGGGCTGGCGTCCTTGAGAAGGCGGGTAAGGTCAACAACGTCGCCTTCCTTCGTCGGATCATTGTGGAGCAGATCCCACGGCTCACAGCGTAGCGCCTCGGCAAGCTCTTCCAGCAACGCTTGGCTGTATCCCTGCCTGCCGTTCTCAAGCTGGGAGATTGCGGACACGACGACATCAACGCGGTCAGCTAGCTGCTGCTGCGTCAGACCGCGATACTTGCGCCACTCCCTGATGAAGTGGCGAGGCCTCGCGGAAGGCTTCGGTGTGCGCCGTGTTCCCATGCGCGGACTCTACTCCGCCGCGAAAATCGCAGAAATAAGCTTTGACTGAAATTTTTCTCTTGACTGAAATTCGTTTTGACTGAATAAGGAGGTATGGAACATCTCATTGCATACTTCAAGGCGAACCGGGGAAAGCAGCGCGAGCTTGCCGAGCACCTGGGCCTTTATCCTTCGACGGTATCGCAGTGGAAGAATGTCCCACTCGATTACGTCGTGAAAGTTTCCCAGTTCACGGGCATCCCCGCGAAAACCCTTCGCCCTGATGCGGCTGCGATATTCGCGGAGACCGCTTAATGCCTTACGGAAACCTTCTCTCCGCCGCAGCACTTCATCCCAAGCTCGCGCATGGTGGTCTTGAGGGCCGCATGAACCGCGCTGGCGGGAAGAACAAGGCGAGCAACGATATTGTTCTCGTCGCCCCCGTATGTCGATCTCAGACGCGTGTAGAAGGTGAACCGGTAATTCCCGTCTCCGATGTCTTCGACATGGGAGAGACCGGAAGCGTAGGTGTCCTGAACCACGACCGGTTCGGAAAGCAATTCGACTGCGAGCATTACGCCGCCCCTCGTGATGGTGTTGCCCTTCACGGCAAGTTTCAGTCTGAAACATCAAGGGCGGCAACCCGTTCTTTTTCTGTTCACAGCGTAATTGAATGGCAACGTTACCAAAAAGTTACAGGTGACGTTGGGGCAGGTGCAGCATGACCGCCTTCCTCACCTACCTATCCATTCTCATTGCCCTGATGACCATAGCCGCAATCGCTCTTGGCATTGCTGCTCGTGAGGGAGATCGGGATGACTGACTTCCTCCGCGATCCCATCCATGTACTCAACCGTATCCGCGTCGGCAAATCCCCGTTCTCGGAACGCTCTCAACACGCGCGCCGCGATGATGATGGCCTGTGCGTCAAGCTGGAAGGTGTGCGGCATGGGTGAGCGTATTCCTGATGATGTGTGGGAAACGGCGAAGGATTTCTTCCAGCGCTACTGCCACTTCACGATGCACATGACTCTCGATAGCGCGGAAGGGTCTGCCAAGCGGGCTATTGCCGAGGCGATCCTTGCTGAAAGAGAACGTTGCGCAAAGATAGCCGATGACATCGAAGCTGATGCGTGTGCTCGCAGGCTTTCTTACGCGCAGTCCATACCAGAGCGGTGCGGCTACCTCCTGCATGAGGAATATGCAGCGCGAAAGGTAGCCCGCGCCATCCGAGGGGAGTCCTGAATGCTCCCCACTCAATTCACCAATGCCGCACCGTTCCCAGCGGCTAGAGCGGCGGGACCGGCACCCAAACCCGCAAACTCCCTTGCTGGACTTCCCGTCGCTCACCCTTTCCATTCGGCTGCTGATCGCCTCCCGGCAGCCGAGACCGCGCGGAGGGAGGTTGATTCCTCCCCGACCTCCCTCCGTCACCCTTCCGCCCTTGAGCTTTTCCGTTCGGGTCTCGATACCTTCGACATAGCAAAACGCCTCGGCATTACCGAAGCGCGCGCGTCCCGCCTTGTCCATATTCAGCGCTCCGAAGCGCTTGGGTTGCTGGCTCATTCCGAGCCGTATCCGAGATGGGGGCGCAGATGAACACGGCGGTTACAGTTCGCTGCGACGCGTATCCGCATGGGCAATTCCGCTTCAGGTGCGCCGGGCCTGTTGGGCAGGTAGCGGAGACGAGGGAACACACCCGCTACCTGCCCTTCCCCCACCCACTGCGGCTTGCGGGTGTTCTGAAAATTTCTCGGAGCGTTAAGGCCCTCCGAAGCCTTCTTCTTCAACCGCGCGTCCATGACGGCAATCAGGCGGCGCGCGGCCTGCTCGTAAGTCTCTTCAAAGTCCTTGTGTCGCTCGTTGCTCATGGGAAGAACCATAGAGCAAAGGATCGACAAGGTGTTGTCAAAGCGTGACGAGAACAAGTCAATGAGTGACGTAACCTATTGCAGAGAGGCTATTAGGGAAGCCTTCCCCAAGAGTAGATACGGCAGCGTTTTTAGTGCGCAGGTGGAGGCGTTCAACTTCCTCCGCAGGCAGGTTGAAAAGGAAATGACCCTTCGCCGCGTTCGGGCGATTTGGGAAGGTAAAGCCCGCCGCATAGACGGCGAAGAAAAGGACGCCCTGCGGAGGGCGAAGATCGAGGAAGCACGACGTGAACAACAGGAACTACGCCAGCGCCTTTCCCAACTGGAACAGACGCTTGCCGCATTGGATGCGCGACAGGCTGGCTTCGTGGGCGAGGACACGGGCGCATAAGTGCGCAGACCGCGCGAAGCAATGGGCAGATTTCGCAGATTGGATACTGCCCGAATCCTCCACCCCTCCCACCGTACAGAAGGATGAAGGCGAATGAACACGCTGTCGTGGCTGATCTATGCGGCTGAGGTTCTCTCCTCGGTAAAGGTATTTACTGCACACATCGGCATTACATGCCTGATCTTCGGAATCATCTCTCTCGCCATTTCCGGTGTTTCGGCAGGTATGGGGTGGGCGGATCGCGACGACGAGGCCCTTCGGTTTTCCGCCGTAGCATCCAAATGGACACGTACGATATTCAGCATTGGCGCTGTTGCCGGACTTATTTGGACTGCGTCACCAAGCGCTAACACAATCTACATGATTGCCGCCTCCGAAGCTGGCGAGGCTGTCGTTACCTCTCCCGAAGCCGTCGAAATGATGGGCGACCTCAAGGAGATCATCAAGAAGCGCCTCAAGGCCGAACTCGGCGAGTAGAGGCGGCCCCACCATGCACATAAAGCCAGAAGAGCGAGCCTCTCCCTCTCTCATACGTCTATCCCTAGCCATTACGGTTCTGTTCCCCGGTGCCGTTGCGGTGCTGTTTGCGTGGGCTGTGTGGAAGGGGTGGCTTTGATGGAGCCTACTACCTTCCTCGATGGCCGTGTGGCGCTCTATGCGGGCGACTGTCGCGACCGCATCAAGGAGATGCCAGACAATAGCGTCGATAGTGTCGTGACAGACCCGCCTTATGCGCTGGTTTCCATCCAGAAGCGGTTCGGCAAGCCGGGCAGTGCAGCCACGAAAGATGGCGACGTGTACGCGCGCTCGTCTGCCGGGTTCATGGGCAAGCAATGGGATACGGGCGAGACGGCCTTTGCGGTCGAGTTCTGGGCCGAGGTGTTCCGCGTTTTGAAGCCTGGCGGCCATGTCGTCGCCTTCAGCGGGACGCGCACCTACCATCGAATGGCCTGCGCGATCGAGGATGCGGGCTTTGAAATCCGAGACCAGATCGGCTGGCTGTATGGGTCGGGTTTTCCGAAAAGTCATAACATCGGTAAGGCACTAGACAAGATGGCCGGCGCAGAGCGCGAGGTCATTGGCACGGAAAAGGTGCGAGATATTCGCGACGGACACGGTCGATCTCAGGGCGACGGCATCAATGCCGCCAATCGCGATGGTCCTGTCTACATGGAGCGCGAGATTACCGCCCCCGCAACCGAAGCCGCCCGCGAATGGCAAGGGTGGGGCACTGCGCTTAAACCGGCGTGGGAACCCATCTGCCTGGCGCGCAAGCCGCTCATTGGCACCGTTGCCGAGAACGTTCTGGAGCACGGCACCGGGGCGCTGAATATTGATGGGTGTCGGGTTGGGACGGAGCCGATAACCATACGCGGTGGCGGTGGCGGTGAAGGCACAGGTTGGGGCGAAAAGAAGGAGATCAACGAAGATCGCATCGGGAGATTTCCTGCCAACATCGTGCACGACGGCAGCGACGAGGTGCTGGCGCGGTTTCCTGATCGCGACGGCGCAAACAGCAATGGGCGCAGCGGCGAAAAGGGTGTCGGCAATTGGGGCATGGGCGCGGTCGAGCAGCGCCCCGGCTACGCCGACTCCGGCTCCGCCGCCCGTTTCTTCTACACGGCCAAGGCCGACAAGCTGGACCGCATTGGCAGCAAGCATCCGACCGTCAAGCCTGTCGACCTGATGCAATGGCTGGTGCGGCTGGTCACGCCGAAAGGCGGACTTGTGCTGGATCCGTTTGCAGGCACTGGAACGACAGGCGAGGCGGCATGGCGGGAAGGCTTCAAGGCCATCCTGATTGAGCGGGAAGCTGAATATCATGCCGACATAACACGGCGGATGGATCTGGTTGTGAAGCCGACCAAACGGGCGGCGGTAGCCAAATCCAAGGGAAATCTCATGGGGGCAGAAGGAACGCCTCTATTCGGCGGGGAGGCTGCATGACGGTCCTGTCTCTCCCATTTCCCGTTCCTCTCTCTGCCTGCTTCACCAACGTGAAGGGCAGGGGGCGTGTACCAACCCCTCGATACAAGGCGTGGCAGGAGGAAGCGGAATGGAGCATCAAGGCTCAGAAACCGCGCCGGTATGATGGCCCTGTCTCCATCTACGTTCGCCTTGTAGCGCCCGACAAGCGACACAGGGATGCCGGGAATTGCGACAAGGCGATCTGCGACATTCTGGTTAAGGCGGGCGTCATTCAGGACGACAGCAACCGCTACGTTCGCAAGCTCACCTATGAGTGGCGCGAAGACGGCCCGCCTTGTCAGGTGCTTATACAAGCAATCGAGCAGGAGGCCGCCTAATGCTCACCCCTGACGAAATGGCCCTCGAACTGAGCAAGCTCGTCTACAGCAAGACCGAGTGGCTGGCGAACTTCTCCGAGGGCCGGAACAAACGTCCCGACTTCGAAATCTCCCAACGCCGCCGTGAGTTGGAATGTCTCACGCAGGCGAGGGATTCGTACATCAAACTGAGGGAGAAAGCGGCGTGAAGCCAAAACACGCAAGGCCAGCCACAAAGGCTGACGAAACCCCCGAGTTTATCGAGTTCTGGAAACTGTGGTCAGAGACCAAATCACAATACGACGCGCGAGCTTTGGCGAGGGATGCGTTCTTCCGCCATGTGTGGTGGCGTGACGCCGATCCCAGCGACATCCTCGATGCCGCGCGTTGGTACGTTAGGAATCATCGCCCCGGCGAGTTCCGCCTTCTCGCAAGCAACTGGCTGGATCGGGGCTTCTACGAGGACGACGCGGAGAAAGAACGCGCCTATCAGCAGCGCCTTTCCGAGCGCGAGCAGCAGCGGTCAGCAAACGTCGTCTCAATCTCCGCTCCCAAGAGCAAATGGCTTCAGCAGTTCGAAGCCGAGAAGCAGCAAAAGCAGGCGTGAGGGTAAGTATGTTCGAAGAACGAGTGGATAATTGGGCAGACGACCGCGACACAGGCGTTGGGTACAACCCCGCCTTTCTCAAGCGTGTACGGGAAAAGCGCGAGGCAGAAGAGCGGGAAATACGGAAGGCGGAAGCGTTGCGCCGCCGCGATGCAGAACGGTCTGCGCTGGAGTTCGCGCGCTTCTTGAGGATGGCACCCCGCGCTGAACTGCGGTTCAGGAAGCTGATGACAGAGCTATCCGCGCGCAACCGGGAAAACAAGATCGCCGCCCGTCCGGTATCCGTCAAGGACATCATCGAAATGACGGAGATCAAATACGATCTGCCGAAGGGTTCAATCTGCGGCCCGTCGCGTAATCACCGGATTGTCAAGGCGCGGTTCGAGGCCATAGCGGCTGCCCGTGCGGCAAGACCGGATTTGTCTACCCCTGCGCTCGGCAGATTGTTTGGCGGACGTGATCATACGTCGATTCTTCATGCGCTGAACAAGGTTCGGACGGCGCAAGCGGCATAATTCCACCCACCATTACGAGGGACAAGGGCGATGGGGAAGCAAGAGACGATAGAGGAATTGAGGCGGGCGGCTCACGAAGCCCCTATGAACAAGGTCTTCACCGACCATAAGGGGCGTCGGCATCTCGGTACTCATTCCATGGCATGGGCATCAGCCGCAAGAGAGTATGCGCAGGCGGTCTCTGCTCTTAACGAGGATAGCGGCGAATGAAGGCCCGTACGAAAGCAGCCAAGCGGCGCGGCAGGCCCCGTAAGGAATATGTGGCTCGCACTGACAGCGGGCGCATATCCCGCGTCAAGGAGCAGCCATCACAGCTTGCATTGGAAGCGAGGGCCAGAATGCACAAGCTCACCATAGAGCAGGCGAGGGACCAGCAGGCGGGCACGTTCCTTGGCAGGCTCCACATGGAATATCTGCGGTGGAAGAAGCGGAAGGACGATACGCCCCAACCGGAGCAGAGCATATCGACGGCGCAGTATTACGCCCTTCTCCAGTACCAGACGCTGCATAACGACTGGCGCAAGGCTCAGGGCGTCCCTGGTGCCTATTTCGAGCCACGTCTAGGCGGCACGGGCGACGAGGAAGCACATGCACGATGGTCGCGGTCTGTCACCAACGCCTGCGAGCGGGCACGACAGGCCATCATGGACGCTCAGGCGCACGACCGGACAAACAACCTATGGGCCGCGCTTGACCTATGCGTCATTCAGGAGCAGTATTTGCCCTACATGGTTGGAACACTGCGAACCCTTGGGAATGTCTTGGCAAGACACTTTCAGCGGGGTTGACGCGCGTCTGCAAATCACCTATTTTCATCCTTAGATTATTAGATTGCGCGCATTGCGCCAACGAGGTCCCCGCTAGCGCCGCCATAAGGCTGGGATGAGTGCCCCAGCGGGTCGCCAATACTACACTTAGTGGGTGTAGCTCCAGCGAGGCTGGTCCGTTCATGTCAAAGCTCGGATCGCCTCGCATCAATTCCGCCGCATATAGCGGCAAGACAGATCGGGGCGGCAAGGCAAAAGCAGCCTAACCAGCTACCCGAGCCGGTAGGGAGATACCTGGCCTTCGCGTACGCACTGCGCTGATAAAGCAGGCATCTGTGGTGGATGCGGCGGCGAAGAAGGTGGCCCACGTTGGCCTTAAAATGGTTCCGGCCCGTCCTGTTCCAATAGCCCGCCCACCTCGGACACGATACAGAACCTCTCTATCCCTCTAGCGAGGGTCGAGCGGGCTAGCCTGACGGAGCCTGAATGCGCGATTACGTCATCAAGCGCCGCATGGGCGACATAGACGAGAACCTGGATGGTGAGAACTATCTAGGCCGCACCGTCTACGAAGAGCATGAGTTGGTAGACATTGGCGTCATGGACAGCGAGGGCAATCCGATCATGGCGCGGCGCAAGATGGATCAGATTGGCTTTGTCAGGTTCAAGAGCCGTGCCTGACCTCCGCAAGCTCAATAACATGGCAGAGGAAGCAACGGCTCGTTATCTGGAGCGCTCGTCAATCGGCTTTCTGGAATGCGCGGTGAACCTCATGCTTCACCACATGAGCCGCGAGCGTGTCATTGACCTGCTCAAGGCGCAGATACGGATCATTCGCGAGTTCGATTAGGAATAAGGCTCCATACGGTGCAGGAGCGCGCGGCAGGCAAGGGCGGTTCGCCGGTCACATCCTCGCTGCTTCATAGCCAGGATTGAGTTAGCGGAGATGCCGAGCAGCTTGGCGCATTGGGCGTCTGAACGGGCTAGGCCCGCTGATTTCATGTCAGCGAGCCAGCGGTGGAAGGCTTCGGGGTTCATATCGGTTTCCCTTCGCTATCGGTTAGCCCGAGCGCGGTGAGCAGATCGAGACCTTCTCCTTCTCGGACATCAACTACTGAGGCGGCAATGGGTGCAAGGCCGAGTTTGGGCCAGTCCCTGATGCGCCCGTCTTGTTCAACGGAGTGGCACCCCCAGAACTTGGCCCCCTGGTGGGGGCCGTCAGTCCATACCCATTGAACGGCTAAAACAGTCATCATCTTGCTCATGCGGTGTGGTCCAGTGTGTATTCGGTGCAGACCGAGCTTCTGTGGTTGGACTTGAAGCGGAAACCAGCCCTTTCAAGTTCATGGCGGGTGGCGTGCCCGAGGCCCTTTGCAACGTCGCTCCACCGTCCACTGTAGCAGAAACGAGTCTGAAACTGCTCGCGGCCCGTATAGCTGTTGCGCTCCAAGCGGTACTGGATCATGCCGCCATTGGCGAGGATGTCGAGGGCCTGCTGAGCGCGGGTCGAAAGCTTCGGCTGGTTGGTCATGTCGATCTCCCTTGTTGATGATCCAAACGTACAGGTTACTTGGATGCATGTCAACCAGGGAAATCAAACTTTTTAGGATAAAACTACCATCCGGTATCTAATCTGGTTCGATTAATCCGGCACGTCTCTCAAGGGCTTCCTTCTCACTCTTTCGGTCTCCAAAGGAGTTCATCTAAAATGACAGACGTTGCCGCATCCCGCGATGAATGGACCGTTCCCAACGATTCGTCCTTTTGGGTAGACGTCCCAGTGAAAAACCCGACGCTTCTCAGTTTTAACGTTGATGGCAAAACGGCCAATATCGATGTCGTCAATGGAGAGGTCGTCTACAGCGGAGACCTTCCCATTGCTGAATCTGCCCGCGCCCTGTTTCGATGCTTCGCGAACGAATGCAACGATTGGTGGCTAGAGCGCGCTGCTAATCGGGAACGTCCCGCAGCTTCGTCTTAGGCGGCTTCACCACTCTCACCGCATCCATATTCCGGTCTCACAGTAACCGGCGCTGGATAATCCCCTATTCGGAACGTGACTCGTCCATCGGGCCAGACGTTTTCGACGGTGACCTGGAGCGTGAGGACGGAGCCGGGGTCGATTTTCCATGGGTGCCTCATTCAAGTGAAAACAAACTCTCTCGGTGAAACTGGCAATGGATAACAACGCGATCAAGGGTTCTGGCCCTTCTTTCATTGGCGACCTTGCCCGTCAGGGCGGCGATGTTGTCGCTGGCTTCACGGATACAGGTTTGGCGGGTTCGGGGCCAAACTTCGTCGGTGATCTTGTCCGCATGGGCGGCGAACTGGCCGGGCCTCAGATTAGCGGCGATCCGGTTCTCACGGCCACGGTCGAAGAGGCTTACGAGGGCTTCACTGTTTCCGCGTCGGGCGGTTCCGAGCCTTACACGTTCGCTCTTGTCGGGACGTGGCCTGACGGCATCACCATCAATTCATCGACGGGCGTTGTCTCTGGCACGCCAACGGAGGACGGAACCTTTGCCGATCTCTCGGTCAAGGTTACCGACGATGCCGCTGAAGAGGCGATGCTTCCCTCCTTCACGCTGACTGTTGCTGCCGAATAAGCTCCAAGGAGAACGTAAATGGACAACGACGACCTGAAGAACTACGGCCCCGGCTTCCTGAACGATCTCGCCCGCATGGGTGGAGACGTTGCTGCCGAGATGACGAATGACGATGTGAAGGGTTCCGGCCCTAGCTCCGTCGCTGACCTTGCTCGCCAGGGCGGTGATGTCATTGAGGGTGACGGCTAATGTCCACGTTTGACATTCCGTCCCTCGACAAGCCGACCACTGCCGTCATCGTCGTTGATCAGAACGGCGATCCGGTATCCTTCGGGGGCGGTGGTACGTCTGAGGTTGAAGTCACCAACTTCCCAACCACGCAGGCCGTAACTGGTCCTTTGACCGATACGCAGCTTCGCGCTTCGGCTGTCCCCGTATCCGGGCCTGTCACTGAGGCGGAATTAACCGCAGTGGTCGGCCTTCTGAGCGCAGGTGCGTATAGTGACGACACTGGCGCGGCGGATGGATCTGTCATTGGCCTTCTTAAAGGCATCTACGTCCAGAACGCTGCGATCATTTCGCTTCTGACGCAGATCGAGACGAATACGAGCGCGTAACTGTGACTGCCGACCGCAAGCCTGAGAAGGATGAAAAGACAGGCCGTTTCCTAACCGGAAATAGCGGGGGCGGTCGGCCTAAGGGTTCTCGTAACAAGCTTGGCGAGGCTTTCATAGAGGACATGCTTGCGGACTGGGAGGCTAATGGCCCTGCCGCTATCCGCGAGGTGCGCGAGACAAAGCCCGACGCCTATCTGAAGGTCGTTGCCTCGATCCTTCCGAAGGATCTCAACGTTAATATCAACCAGACGGATCATTTGACGGATGAGCAGCTTGTTGAGCGCATCCGGTCCCTCGATGCCGCCATCCGACCTTTCCTCGATGCTGAGGGAGCGGGCGGAATTGGCGGCGGCGCTGGATCGAAGACTGCGCACTAATCGCCTCCGTCATTACAAGCCTTACGGCAAACAGAGGGAATTCCACGCTTCAGGGCTGCTCTACAGGGAGCGGCTTTTTATGGCCGGAAACCAGTTGGGTAAGACGCTCTCCGGCGCGGCTGAATGCTCGATGCATCTCACCGGGGAGTATCCCGACTGGTGGGAAGGCAAGCGTTATGACAAGCCGATCATCCTGATCGCTGGTTCGGAGTCCGCAGAACTGACGCGCGATGGCGTCCAGCGCCTTCTCGTTGGTCCGCCTGACCGCGAAGAAGATTGGGGCACGGGATTTATCCCGCAGCGCTGCATCGTCGCTAGAACGCGGCGTACGGGCGTTTCCAACGCGCTCGATACAGTCACGGTCAAGCATGTGAGTGGCGGCCAATCCACGCTCTACCTCAAGAGCTACGATCAGGGCCGCTCAAAGTGGCAGGCCAACACGGTTGACTTCGTGTGGTTCGATGAAGAACCGCCAGAGGATGTGTATTTCGAGGGCATAACGCGCACCAACGCGACCAAGGGGTCGGTGATGGTGACGTTTACGCCTCTCAAGGGCATGTCTTCGGTTGTCGCTCGCTTTCTCCTGGAGGAAAGCCCTGACCGACAGACGGTCACGATGACCATTGAGGACGCGGAGCATTTTACCCCCGAAGAGCGGGAAAAGATCATCGCCTCCTATCCCGTTCATGAGCGGGAAGCGAGGACGAAGGGTATCCCGACGATGGGGTCGGGCCTCATCTTCCCGGTTCTGGAAGAAGAGATAATTGTCGAGCCGTTCGATATCCCGAAGCACTGGGCGCAAATTTGCGGGCTTGACTTCGGTTGGGACCATCCAACAGCAGCGGCGCATCTGGCATGGGATCGCGACGCGGACGTTGTGTATCTGGTCAAGGATTATCGGCAACGTCAGCAGACGCCGATCTTCCATGCTGCTGCATTGAAGCAGTGGGGCGATTGGCTGCCTTGGGCGTGGCCGCACGATGGCAACAACGACACGGCAGCGGGTGAGAACCTCTCGAAGCAGTATCGGGACCAGGGGCTGAATATGCTGCCGGAGAGGGCGACGTTCCCGGACGGCAGCAACAGCGTTGAGGCCGGATTGATGGACATGCTTGATCGCATGCTCACGGGCCGGTGGAAGGTATTCAGGACTTGCGGCGCTTGGCTTGAGGAACGGCGTTTGTATCACCGTGTGGACGGAAAGGTTGTGAAAGAGCGCGATGACGCGATTTCCGCCTCTCGTTACGCGCTGATGATGCTGCGCTCCGCCAAGACTAAGCCGAAAGACAATGATTGGGGGTTCAAGCCCCGTAAGGTGGTATAAATGGCCGATCTGGACGAGGAAAAGCTTTGCGGCATAGTCTCCGTCCTGGTCAAGGATGCCGAAGACTACCGCGACGAGCGCTCCGATGATCGCCTCAAGGCTATTCGCTACTTCGACGGCGATGCCGAAGATATGCAGGAGTACATCCCTGCCGACAAGGGCAAGAGCCACGTTGTCAGCCGGGATGTTCGTTCCGCCATCAAGAAGGTTCTGCCATCGATCTACCGCACCATCCTCGGCAATGATGAGATTGTCGAATACCAGCCTGTAGGCGAGGGCGACGAGGAAAGCGCAGAGCAGGCCACGGATTACATCAATTACGTGGTGTTGCCGGAGTGTGACGGCAGGCAGGCTATTGAGGATGCCATCAACGATGCTGTCCGGCTTCGTAATGGCATTATCAAGTGGTGGCAGGAAACCACCATCGACGTAAAGACCAGCCTGCACACCGGCCTTGATGAGATGGCGTTTGCCCAACTTGTCGCGGATGACGATGTGGAGGTGCTGGAGCATTCCGAGCGGCTTGAACGGATAGAGACGCCGCAGGGCGTTGTCGAGGTTCCCTCGCATGACGTGAAGATCAAGCGCCGCATCACCACCTCAAGGCCGAATATCGCTGCTGTCCCGCTGGAGAACTGGCTTATCCATCCTGACGCGATCAGGCTGGAGGATAGCCCTATTGTTGGCGAGAATTGCCGTCTTCGCCGCTCCGATCTGGTGAAGATGGGCTACCCGAAAGAGAAGGTTTGGGAGCTCCCGGCCTGCTCTGCCAATTCCTCCGAACAGGAGATCGAGGAAGACGCACGCCGCCGCGATATCGAGCAGAATGAGGATGCCCCGCAAAGGGCGCTGGACGAGATCGAATATTACGATCTGCTCGTTCGCGTGGACTATGACGATGACGGCATTGCCGAATTGCGCCGCATGGTGTTCGCGGGCGGCATCAAGGCTGAATACCTGCTCGAAAACACCGAGTGGGATGAGGTCAATTACGCTGACATTGTGAGCGAACGTCGCCCGCATCAGTGGGAAGGTAATTCGGTCTCCGACGATGTGATGGAGATTCAGAAGGTCAAGACCGTCCTTCTGCGCCAGACGATGGATAACATCTACTGGCAGAACAATCTTCAGCCGGTCGTTGTCGAGGGTGATGTCGTAAACCCGGACGCGGTGCTCAATCCCGAGTTCGGCAAGGCCATTCGCCTTCGTGATGGCTCCGATGCCAGAACGGCCATTGGCTACAATGTCGTTCCGCTGGTCGCTGACAAGTCCTTTGCGATGCTGTCCTACATGGACGAGGAGATGACGGACCGTACGGGCATTTCCGATGCCTCCAGCGGTATGGCCCCCGACGCATTGCAGAACATGACGGCAAAAGCCTCTGCGATGGTCGAGCAGGCAGGCATCGGCCAGACGGAAATGATGGTCCGCTGCATTGCGCAGTCGCTGAAGCCTGTCTTCCGGGGCCTTCTGAAGCTGGTTATCCAGCACCAGGACAAGCCGCGCACCGTTCGCCTGCGTGACAAGTGGGTTACGTTCGATCCGCGCACATGGAACGCGGACATGGACGCCATCGTAAATGTTGGCCTTGGCGCTGGCACTCGCGAGCGCGACATGATGGCGATGCAGCAGGTTATCACGCTGCAAAAGGAGATACTGGCCTCCATGGGGCCGGGTGTCGGCATGCAGTATGTCACGCCCGACAACCTTTACAACGCGATCTCGAAGTTCGTCGAGGCGGCAGGGCTTAAATCTGTCGGACTGTACTTCACCAAGCCCGAGCCGGAGGCGATACAGCAGGCCATCCAGTCTCAGAGCCAGCAGCCCAGCCCGGAGGAGATCAAGGCTCAGACGGCTCTTGCGGTCGAAGACAAGCGCACTGAGCGCGAGGTGATCAAATCGCAGGTTCAGGCACAGGTCAAGCGCGAGGAAGCCCAGCTCAAGGCCGAGGTTGACGCCAATCGCGAGCGTGAGCAGCGTGACGCTGACCTGATCACGAATATGGCTGAACTGGATCGCGAGGCGGCTACCGAGCAGCAGCGCATCGAAGCTGAGGCCATGGACCACGAGGCCGACCGGCAGCTTAAGCGCGATGAGATGGCGCTGGATTACCGCATGCATCGCGAGGACATCGCATCTCGCGAGCAGGTGGCGGCGCACAACGCCCGCGCGAACATCCAGAAGGCTCAGGCCCAGAGCATAGGCAAGGCCTTCGAGAAGAATGAGAAGGCTGCGAGCAAGTGACGGACGAGGACCGCAAGAGGGCCGCTCAGGCATTCCTTGAATTTCCGTTTGTCCAGCAGCTTTTCGATGAATTGGAGCAGGCAGCGGTTAATGCCTGCATCTTTGCAAAACACGACGATCACGAGGGCAGGCAGGCGCATGCAGCCGAGGCCCGCGCGATCAAGCGAATTCGCCAGCGATTGGAAGTCCTCTCCAAGGAAGACCACGCCAACGCTGCGCGAAAAGCGCCCGCATAAGGACGGGCGACAACTCCACCGGAGAAAACATGTCTGAAGCAGCCACGACCCCGGCAGGTTTGTCCGGGAGTGATAGCGTTCAACCCTCAATCAGCCTCGAAGACGCTGCCGACATCGACTTCTATGATCCTGGCGAAGAAGATCAGGAGACCGTGGAAGGCGCTGAAGAGCAGCATTCGGACGTTGAGACGGATGAGGCCGAAGGCCAAGAGACCGACGACATTGAAGCCTCAGAGGGCGGCGATGACGTGGAAGAGTCTGACGGTGAGGGAGAGGCAGAAGCCTCGACCCCTGAACCGGACGACAGCGCCACAATCACCGTTGACGGCCAGACGCTCACCATTGGTGAGCTGAAGAAGGGCTACTTCCGAGAGGCGGATTACACGCGCCAAAAGCAGCAGGTTTCCCAAAAGGAACGTGACCTTGAGGCGCTAACAGCCCGCGTGACCACTTCGGTCAACGCCATCGCAGAGTTCCTGTCCAAGCAGATACCTGACGCCCCTGATGCGTCCTTGGCTATGACGGACCCCGGTCGCTATGTCCGGGAGAAGGCGCAGCATGAGGCCGCAGTGGTCCAGATCAACGCGATCCTGGAGCAGGCCAACGCCCCGAAGGAAGTTGCGGAAACGCTGACCGCCGAGCAGCGCAAGACCCTCCTTGCCGAGGAAAATGCAAAGCTGGTTGAGGCATTCCCGCAGACAGCCACGGAGGAAGGCCGCAAGAAGTTCTTCGAGACCGCCGCAGGCGTTGCTCGTGAGCTTGGCTATTCCGACGCGGAAATCGGGGAAGCGATCGACCATCGCCTGTTCAAGCTGGCTCACTACGCCGCGCTTGGCATGCAGGCCGAAAAGGCAAGGGCAAAGGCAGCGAAGAAGGTGGAGAACAAGCCGCCTGTCGCACCGCAGAAGCGCCAACCCGGCGCTAACGCGGCGAAGGCTGCGAAGAACAGGGAAGCGATGAAGAGGCTGTCCCGTACGGGATCGATAGCCGACGCAATGGCAATCGATTTCGATTGACCAACCTTCATCATAGGAGGCCATAATGGCCGCGCTTGCAAACACTCAGTTGACGACTCTTTCGGTCGGCAACCGCGAAGAACTGTCGGACGTGGTGTCTCGCATCACGCCCGAGGATACCCCGATCTATTCGGACATGGGCAAAGGGAAAGCCTCTTCTGTCCACCCCGAATGGGAAACCGACGAACTGGCCGCCCCGGCTGCCAACATCCAGACTGAAGGTGATGAATACACCTTCGGTGCGATCACCCCGCCCGCCCGCCTCGGCAACTACACCCAGATCATGCGCAAGGAGTTCATCATCTCCAACACGCAGGAGACGGTGGATGAGGCTGGTAACGTCCAGAAGCGCAAGTATCAGAAGCTCAAGAAGGGCATCGAGCTTCGCAAGGACGTTGAGCTTGCGATTGTCACCAACAACGCCTCCGTTGCTGGTGCGACCCGTGAGTTCGGTGGTCTGCCGACCTGGATCGAGACCAACGTCAACCGTGGCGGCGGCTCGGGTGCCAATGGTGGTTTCGACGTGAACACGGGCCTGACGGTCGCCGCAACGGACGGCACACAGCGCGCTTTCACGAAGACCATCATGGATGACGTGATGAAGCAGGGCTATGAGAGCGGGGCCAACTTCCGCAACCTCTACGTCTCGCCTTACGTCAAGTCGGTGTTCGTCACCTTCATGTCGGACAACAACGTAGCTTCGTTCCGCTACGCGGCGCAGAACGGCAACAACAACAGCATCGTGTCGAATGCGGACATCTACGAAGGTCCGTTCGGCAAGGTGTTCGTGAAGCCGAACCGCGTCATGGCTGTCTCGGCGGGTGTGGCTCGCAATGCCTTCTTCGTGGACACTTCCATGCTCTCGTTCCTCTGGCTCCGCAAGATCCACGAGGACAAGAACCTCGCCAAGACCGGTGACGCTGAAAAGTGCGTCCTCATCGGTGAGGGCACCCTGAAGGTCCATAACGAAGCGGGCATCGGCGTTGCCGCTGACCTCTTCGGGTTGACCTCCAGCAGCTAAAGCCTTTCCGGCATAAAACCAACAGGGCCTCGCATCCGTGCGGGGCCTTTTCTTTTGGAGATAAGCATGACCGACGAAAAGAAGACCTCTGCCAAGGAAAAGACCATTGCAGTCCGCGTAATGCGCGACTTCTGGATTGGCGAGGGCGATAACGTCGAGCGTATCCGCAAGGGCACCATTGTCGATGTTTCGATTGAAACCGCGCTCGATGGCGTCGAATCCGGCGCTCTGTCGCGGGTGAAGTAAGTATGAGGGCCGCCGACCTTGGGCCTGCCATCCGCGATGGCGATGGCTGGCAGCTATACGAATACGATCCCGTCACCGGACGTAGCGTATGGATGCTCCAGGACGGCGATAAAACCGTTTTCCGCGTCGATACGCCCGTTCAGGCCTCGATTGACGAGAATACGGCCATCCGCAATGCCACGCCTGATGGATGGAAGGGCGATTGGCACCGCGTTGCCAGTGTCCCGATGCAATTGCTCTACGACGAGAACCTTGGCCTGAACAAGGCCCTCCAGCAGGGCGACGACAGGTATCTGTCGCGTTGGCTGAATGACTCTCAGAACAGAGCGTGGCGCGTGAAGGAAGGAAACGTCTGATGGCAGCCTTCCAGGACTACCTCGATTTGCGCCTTGCTGTTGCCGATCATGTTGGCAACAGGACCATATCGGATGTCATGCCGCGCCTTGTGGCGATGGCGGAAGCCGATCTGAACCAGAAACTCCGCTGCCGTCAGCAGGTTGCCACTGAAACGCTCATCTTCAACGAGGGTGAGGCGCAGTTGCCTGCCGACTACCTCGAAATGATCGCGCTGTATGACCCGAATGGCTACCCAATTCGTCAGGGCAACTTTGTGGAGGCCAAGCGCGGCTGCTCTTATGCCGTGGATGGCAATTACGCCTATCTCGGCAATTACACGGGCGAGCGTGACGCCACCTACTACGCCAGGATCAAGCCGCTGAAATGCGCTCCAGCGCATAGCAACTGGCTCCTGAACGATTTCCCCGAGGTCTATCTCTACGCCGTATCCATACAGGCGGCGAAATACCTGCGGGACATGGAGGTTGCGCTTGCCACAGCCCCGTTGCTCGAAAACGCATTGAAGTCCCTGAAGATCAGCGATGACCGTGCCCGCTGGGCGCAGTCAACCGTTCGCGTCGGAGGTTTGACCCCTTGACCCTCCTGACCATTTCCCAAGCCGTAGCGAAGAATATCGGCATAGAGCCTCCGCAGTCGATCCAGAGTACTAACCCTGACGCGGTGAAGCTTGTCCAGTTCATCAACGAGGCCGGTAGCGAGCTAGCGCGGCGGGTGGACTGGAATGCCCTGACGCGCCGCCACCAGATAACCGGCGTTGGCGTGGATCAGGAATACGCTCTTGCGCCTGATCACGACAGATTCGCTGATGGCATGTGCGTCTCGGCTGATGGATACCCGATCAGGGGCGGTCTCAGCGCTGATGAGTGGTTTTCCCTTACGCCCGTTGACGGGATGCCGCGCTTTTTCCGCTCCGCGAACATGATGATCTCGTTCTATCCCTATCCGATGCTAGGGCAGGACATCTTCGTCTCGTACCAGTCGAAGAATTGGGCCAAGGATGCATCGGGCGATGCGAAGCCCGTCATGGATACGGACGGCGACGAATCCTTCCTGCCCGATGAACTCTTGCAGCGTGGCGCTATATGGCGCTTTCTGCGCCATTTGGGCCGTGATTTCAGCGACTATCTGGCCGAATACGAGGCTGCGATTGTCGATTACGCCGTCGCAGAGAATGGCGAGCGCCAGCCATGAAGATACGGCAGGCTCGCGTTCAGGCCCGACCGGAATCGCAAAAGGCGAAAACGCAGCAGACCTATTCATGGCCCGCCCCGACGATGGGATGGGTTGCCAATGCCAATCTTGCCGTTTCCCAACCCGGGGCGGCGTATCACATCGAGAACTTTTTCCCGACAGCCACGGGTCTCTTGCTCCGTAGGGGGAGCCAGACCTTCAAGGAGATCGACGGCGCTGTCCGTTCGATGTTTTCCTACACGTCGGGAAGCTTCAAGCGGTTCTTTGCCGCCACCGACAGCGACATCTATGACATTACGCTGACGGAAACGAGCGTCCTTAGCGATCAGACGGGCGGGAAGTGGGTAGTTGCGCAGGCAGAATCCAGCGACGACGGCGCTATCTATCTTCGCGGTGTGAATGGCGATGATACGCCATGGGTTTATGACGGTTCGAGTTTTTCGGACGAACCCGCTCTGACCTTCCCTGAAGATGAGACCGTATCGCCCGAAGACCTAAGCCATGTGTGGACGTTCAAGGAGCGATTCTTTTTCATCGAAAAGGAGACGATGAACGCTTGGTATCTGCCGGTCGGGCAGATCGGTGGCGAGCTTGCGAAATTCTCGCTCGGCGGTCTGTTCAAGCTGGGTGGCTATCTGGTCATGGGGGCCACATGGTCACGCGATACCGGCTCCGGCATGAACGCCATGTGCGTGTTCTTCTCGTCAGAAGGCGAGGCGGCAGTCTATCAGGGCGACAACCCCGCCTCGGCTGACTCATGGCAGCTTGTGGGTGTGTTCCGCACAGGGCGGCCTCTAGGCCCGAATACTACGATTGACGCAGGCGGCGATATCGTGGTGGCAACCGATGTTGGCTTTGTGCCGCTCTCGACTGCCTTGCAGACGGATTTTGCCATTCTTGGCAATGCCGCGCTTTCAGAGAACATAGTGGATGCGTGGCGGGATGAGGCCTTCTCGCGTTCGGGGCTGGAATGGAACGTCGCTTTCTGGTCCCGCATGCAGATGGTCATCGTTGCACTGCCGCCACTTCCCGGCGAAGTGCCTGTCTGGTGGGTTGTCAATGCCCGAACTCGCGCCTGGGCACCGTTCAAGGGCTGGGGTGCGACCTGCCTGCATATCTATGATGACCGCTGTTTCTTCGGCACGGAGGACGGCGAGATCATCGAAGCGAACGTCTCAGGCACAGATAACGGCGATGCCTACACGGGCGTTTGCGTCCCGATGTTCGACCAGATGGGCGTTGTCGGCCACAAGAACGTCTCCATGTTGCGGGCGGTGGTTCGCTCCCCCTTCCCGGTCAGGGAGCGGCTTTCGGTGCAGTCCGACTATACGTTGAACATCCCGCCGCCTCCCGACGCTCCTGCCGTCGATGCCGGGGATGTGTGGGGTTCTGCCGTTTGGGGTTCCGCGCAGTGGGGCGAGCCGAGAGAGGGCAAGAACGTCTACCAGATATGGCGTTCCGCCTTCGGAGATGGCGAAGTGCACGCGCCTTGCATACAGATCACGAGCGGCGACCTTACGCCACTGGATGCCGAACTGGTTCGCATTGATGCGACGTTCACCTCCGGTGAGGTTGTGGTGTGAACATAATATGGGGTGGGGACAGAAACCCCGATATCAATCTCGCGCTGGGGAACTGGTGCGCTACACATATCGGACTCCCAAGGGGTTTGGAAGAACCATATACGACCATGGGGGTCTTTGACGGTGACACGCTGATCGCGGTCATTCTGTACAACAACTACAACCCGGAAGCACAGGTCATCGAGTTCCACGGGGCATCGACAGACAGGCGGTGGCTTAACCGCAAGACCCTTTGGGCGATGTTCTCATACCCGTTCAACGGCATCGGTTGCCAGATGGTGGTGACGCGCAACTCCGAGCGCAACACCATGTGGAACGGGCGCGGGCTTCACCGTCTGCTCAAGGCATACGGGTTTAATTCATACCGCATACCACGCCTTCTTGGGCGGGATGAGGATGAGATCATTTGGACGCTCACCGAGGAAGATTGGCGAGCGAACGGGTTTCATAAGGGAAACGCCTGATGGGTAGTAAATCAAAAGCTCCAAAGCCGCCAGATCCGAAGGAGACGTCCGCAGCCAGCACGTCCACAAACGTTGGCACGGCCATTGCCAATGCATTCCTTGGCAATGTCAATCAGATCACCCCTGACGGCTCGCTTACCTACGATCAGACGGGCACGTTCGATTGGTACGATCCCTATACTGGCAGAACCTACAAGATACCGACGTTCACGGCCACGCAGGAGCTTTCCCAGCAGCAGCAGGCCATCAAGGAGCAGACGGACGCGGCAGAACTGAACCTTGCAGGACTGGCTAACCAGCAGTCCGGCTTCCTTCAAGACTACCTTGCCAAGCCGTTTGAGTACGACAACCAGGATGTTGAGAATTGGGCTTATGACCTCGGTTCGCAGCGCCTGGACCCGCGCTTTGCCAAAGAGGAAGAGGCTCTACGGACGCGCCTTCTCAATTCCGGCATCCGCGAGGGGTCGGCGGCGTGGAACAGCGAAATGGAGCGTCTGTCGCAGGGCAAGAACGACGCCTACAATCAGTTGATGCTACAGGGGCGCGCGCAGGCCTACCAGGAGGCTCTTGCGGGCAGAAATCAGCCAATCAACGAAATTACGGCCCTTTTGTCCGGCTCGCAGGTCTCGCAGCCGAATTTCGTCAGCACCAACATGCCCACCATCCCCACGACCGATGTGGGCGGGCTTATCAATCAGAACTATCAGCAGAAGCTTGCCGCATGGCAGCAGGAGCAGGCGGGGCTTGGCGGTCTCTTCTCTGGCCTCGGCTCGCTTGCTGGGGGGCTTATCGGGCTCTCTGACGACAAGGCGAAGAAGAACAAGAAGCGCCATGGCGATATCGAGGGCGAAATGGGCGTCTGGTCCTTCAACTACAAGGACGAGCCTGCCGGAACGCCGAAGCATGTCGGCCTGATGGCTTCTGAGGTGGAGAAGGTGAAGCCTTCCGCCGTCAAGAAGGGCAAGGACGGTCTCAAGCGCGTCGATTACGGCAAGGCGCTCGGGCTGATGGGGGCTTAATATGGCGCTTTCCTTCATCTTCGATACGGGGAAGGGCGAAACCCCGCAAAGTGTTGCCCGCAAGCGCGCTCTTGCGGCCGCCATCATGAGCGGCATGGGGCCTCGCACCGCGAGAAATGCGAACGAAGGCATCGGCAATGCTCTTGCCTCAATCGGGCAGGGTATTCAGTCCAATGTGCTCAACCGCAGGGCGAATGCTGCCGAAACGGCGGGTCAGGATAGCGCGTCCTCGGCGCTGTCGTCGCTGTTCTTCCCGTCTGCGCCCGCCCCCGCCCCCGCCCCCGCCCTTGCGCCTTCCACGAGCGCGTCTGACTACGCTGATGCGCGTGTGGGGTCGGCGCATGGCGATAGCGCGGAAACGATCATGAAGGGCCTGATGGATCGCGGTATGCCGGAGCATATCGCGCGGGGCTTCGTCATGAACTTCCGTGACGAAAGCAATCTCAATCCCGGCATCAACGAACAGAACCCGATTGTCCCCGGCTCGCGCGGGGGCTTTGGCCTTGCGCAGTGGACTGGCCCGCGTCGCAAGGCATTGGAGGCGTATGCTGCTGAACGTGGTGTTCCTGCTTCTGATCTGGACACGCAGCTTGACTTCCTCATGACCGAGCTTCAGGGTCCGGAATCGTCTGCATGGGAGGCTATTCAGGCATCCGCCGATCCCGGCAGCGCCGCCGCAGCCATCGTCAACAATTTCCTTCGTCCCGCAGAGGAACACAGGGCAAGGCGTGAAGCGCGCTATCGTTCTTCGGGCGGTTCTACTCCGCCTGCCGTCGATGCTGTCAACGCGCTTGCCGGTGGCGGAGACACAATTGCACTGCCGGAAATCGCCGTCAACGCTACTGCGCCCAACCCTTACGCGAGCGTGGGCGTTACCGATGACCAGTTCGCCGGTATGCAGGCGGGGACTCCTGCGCCTCCTATGCCTATGTCGGGGCAGCAGCCAGCGCCGCCTATGGAAAACAGCCGTAATGTTGGCCCTTCCGTTCCTGGCGGGGGTGCGCCGAAAGCCAATGCCAGCACCCTCGGGCTGCCTGAAACGGCGGCGCAAGGGACGGTTATGCGCGGCAAAGACGGTCAGGTCTACCAGTATGCGCAGTTGAACGGCGCGGACGATGGGTCGGGGCGCGGTGATTGGGGTTGGATACGCGCCAATCCTTCCGTTGTCGGCGCTCCCGTCAATGCGTCTGGCGGCATGGACCCATCCAGACCTGAAACTATACCACCGATGGCTGGCGGTTCCATGGGTGCATCTTCCATGGGGTCCGGTCCCTCGCTTCAGCAGCTTGCGCAGGCGGCTTCCAACCCGTGGCTGAACGACCAGCAGCGCGCCATCATCAACCAGATGCTTGAACAGAAGCTCCAGCAGAACGATCCAGCGCACCAGCTTGATATGGAATACCGCCGCGCGCAGATCGACAAGATGCGCCGCGAGGCTGCCACTGGCGGCAACGAGGTTTACGGGACTCCCATTTATGGCCGCGATGCCGAGGGAAACATGGTCCTCGGGGCCATTGGCAAGGATGGCACATTCAAGAGGCTTGACACAGGCGGCGTTGACGTAACCCCCGGCGTAACATGGCAGGACTTCGGCACCTACCGTCAGGCTTTCGACAACAAGTCCGGGCAAGCCATTGGTGGACCTGTCCGAAAGGAAAACTATCAGGAAGCGTTCGACACGGGCGCTGGTAGCGCGGCAGGCAAGGCGCAGGCCGAAGCGGCGGCGACTCTCCCAACAGACCTTGCCACGGCAGAGCAGGCCGTTTCCGAACTGGATGAGCTCATTGCTCATCCCGGACTGTCGCAGATAGCTGGTCCGCTTGATCAATATCGCCCGTCATGGACCATGGGGGCCGAAGGCCGCGATGCACTCGCGAGGTTCAATCAGGCGCGCGGCAGGGCATTCTTGCAGGCTTTCGGCATGCTCAAGGGCGGCGGTCAGATTACCGAGATCGAGGGCATGAAGGCCGAACAGGCTATGGCCCGCATGGATCGGGCACAAAGCGAAGCCGAATTCAAGCAGGCCCTTACCGACTTCCGTGATGCCGTTAAAGCGGGCATGGACAAGCTACGCCAGAGGGCAGGTCAGTCTTCCGGTGCCTCTACTCCGACCGATTACAAATCCAAGTATGGGCTTGATTGATGGCTGACCTGGCGCGCATCAAGAACAATGTTCGCAAGATGGTGGAGCAAAACGCCCCCGAAGCGGACATTGACGGCTATATCGCGTCGGAAGGCGTGACCCTGGATGATGTGCGCAATTTCAGGACGGATCGTGGGCATACCGGCGTTCCCGAGTTCCGGCCTGTCGGCGTAGAGGGCTACAATCCCGAGACCGGCGAAGTCGAACCGCAGTTCAGCCGTGCAGGCTCTGCCGTTGCAGGCGCGGCAGATATTGGCTCGTTTGGCTTCGGTGACGAGATAGCTTCCTATATCGGAAGTTGGATCTCAGGCGATCCTCGTGAGCAGGTTCTGGAAGAGATAAGGGGCAACCAGCAAGCCGCGCAGGAACAGAACCCCGGCTCGTATCTCGCGGGGCAGATTGCCGGTGGTCTCGGTCAGGTTGCGGCTACGGGCGGCGCGGGCTTCGGCCCCGCAATGGCTCGTGGCGGCGCTGGGCTTGGCAGAGTCGCCCTCGGCAGCGCTGCGGATGGTGCTATTTACGGCGCTGGTTACGGTGCCGGAAGTGCAAATGGCGATATCAAGGATAGGCTTGCAGGCGCAATCATGGGGGCAGGGATCGGAGGCGCGACGGGCGCTGTTCTCCCCGCCGTCACGGCTGGCGCTTCAAAAGCCGCTCGTACTGCCGTTACTCCCTTCCGCACTTCTCCTGAACGTGTCGCGGCAGCCGACACGTTGCGCGCAGAGGGCGTTCCTGTCACGGCAGGCCAATTGACCGGCAGTCGCGGTCTTCGTTTTTCGGAGTCCGAGCTGGGCGGGCGCAAGGCAGCCAACATCATGGATGAGCAGGCTGACGCGTTTACGTCTGCCGTTTTGCGCCGCGCTGGTATCGATTCTAACCGTGCCACGCCCGAAGTGCTGGATAACGCCTTCACCTCCATAGGACAGCGCTTTGACGATCTGGCGGCAAGCAACAGCCTCACGCCCGATCAGCCGATGATGGCTGAACTGCGCACTGTGTTTAACGAATACGGCCAGACCGTACCGGAAAGCATGCGCGCGCCCATCGTGGAGAACCTGACGCGGGATATCGTAGCTGCCGCTCGGAGAGGTCCGATCTCGGGAGCATCCTATCAGAACCTTACGTCTCGCATCGCGAAGGCGGCGCGTGGCGCTTCCAATCCTGACTTGAAGGGGGCGCTCTACGGCATCCGCGAGGCGCTGGATAATGCCATGGAGCGCAGCATTGCCACGAACAATCCGGCGCAGGCCGGTGCGTGGCGTCAGGCGCGCGAGCAGTATCGTAACCTCCTTGCTATAGAGCAGGCCGCTACGAGGGCAGGCGAGGGCGCGGCGGAAGGCATTATTTCCCCAGCCAACATCCGCAATGCTGCCGTCAACCAGGGCCGCAGGGCTTACGCTCGTGGGCAGGGCGATTTTGCCGATCTTGCCCGCTCCGGTTCGATGCTTCTATCTCCGCTCCCTGACAGTGGTACGGCTGGACGGCTCAAGGCGCAGAACCTAGCCGCTCTTGGCCCTATGGTTGGCGGTGCAATCGTCGGCGGAGGGGCAGGTGCATACCAGCAGGGCGATATGACAGGTGCACTTGTCGGTGCTGGGCTTGGCGCTATGGCCCCCCGAGCAGCCGGAAGTGCACTCATGTCGCGGCCAGTGCAGCGATACTTAAGCAATCAGACCGTGCAGAGCGGAAGCAACCCCATTCGAGAGGCTATTGCGGCTGCGCTGCTCAGAGGCGGTACGTTACCGGCAATCCAGGGCCGTTAACGCATCCACTTCGGGACTTTGTTCCCGGTTATGTCAATAGACCAGATTGCAATGAATGCCCCGGTCCAAACGCCGAGGGCAACGGTTCCCCAATTCAGAATGTCGAGCATGAGCGTCCCTGTCCAAAGAAGGGCAAGGAGCGCGAAGTTCGCCCAATAGACGGCATAGCCAGTCCGGTCACGCGGCGGCTCTTCCGGGTCGTGTTCGATCAACTGCATCCCACCACTATGACGTTTCCATGAGGGATAATCAATGCCTCGTAACTCCCAAGCTGTATATACGCTGCCTTCGGGAACGCTCGTCAATTCCGGCGATACGATCCTGCCAAGCCAGCACAACCCTGCAATGGAGGATATAGCGGACGCCCTGACGGGTTCGCTTGCCCGGAACGGCGCGGGCGGGATGCAAGACGATCTGCCGATGAACGGCAACCGGATCACCGGCCTTGCCGATGGCGTGGAGAACGACGACGCGGCCACCGTGGGGCAGGTTCTGGCCGCTGGTAGCGTTCAGGACGCCATCAACCTTTCAGATGTCAAGGCAACGCCGGTTGACGCTGACCGCTTCGTGATGACCGACAGTGAAGCGAGCTTTGTCACGCGGCGGCTGACGTGGGCCAATATCAAGGCTGCACTCAAGTCATACTTTGACTCCATTTATGTTCCTGTCGGGCGGACGATCACGACCGGAACGGGCCTGTCGGGCGGCGGGCACCTCGGCGCAAACCGGGAGATCTCGGCAATAATCGCCTCTCAGGCGCAGGCACAGGCCGGATCGAACAACACCACGCTGATGACCCCGCTGCGTGTCGCGCAGGCGATCAACTCGCTCGCCGTTACCAACTCTCTCCTTGGCATAAAGGCTTATACGTCCAGCGCCACATATAGCCCGACAAGCGGGACGAACAGGGCGCTGGTCATCTGCACGGGTGGCGGCGCGGCGGGCTCTTCGGACCTTGGCAGCACTCCGTATTCTGGCGGGACGGTCATCGCTTACGCGACGATCAGCGGCAACGTCTCTGTCACGGTCGGCGCGGGTGCTGCTGCACCTCAAAACGGCGTCAACAATGGCGGGAATACATCTTTCGGCTCGGTCTGTACGGCGCTCGGCGGCGCATCCAACTCGCGCAGCGGAACGGGCGGAGTTCTTCGCATCAACGGCGGTCGGGACGGTTCGTTTTGGGGAGGCAACCCTGCATACGGCGCAAGCTCGCAAGGCACTTCGTCTGAGGGCGGTGTGTGCCTCGTGGTGGAGTTCGCATGATGTCTGATTGCTCCATCACATCCACCCTCGGCTCCTGCATCGATCTGGAAATCGTCTACCAGGACGATGCAGGAACGCCAGAAGACATCACCGACAACACCTTCGACATTTACAGCGCATCGCGTCCCGCTTTGACGAACGCGGTCCTGACAATCACCGACGCCTCTGTCGGCAAGGTTCATTTCCACCTTGCCCCTGAGTTTTCCGCGAACCTCGCCAACGGGAATATCAACTGGTTCCGCATCCGCAGGACCAAGCCCGATGGCTGCGTTCAGGTTTCCGAACAGATTTGGATCAACATCGTATGACCGTCACCGTCGATAACAGGACGAGCAGGGTTGTCATCACGCCTGCGGGACCGCCTGCCCGTATTATTGTTGCAAGCAGGGGTGTTCCCGGCCCGCAGGGACCGGCAGGCCCGCAAGGACCAGAAGGCCCACAGGGACCGAAGGGCGATACTGGCCCTATGGACCCCGCCGTTTATGATCCCGAGGCCATCGGAGCGGATGCTTTCGCCCGTGCAAACCATACCGGAACGCAGTCCGCCGATACGATCACGGATGGCACGACCAACAAGGTCTTTACGGCGACCGAGCAGACTAAGCTTGCAGGGATTGAGGAAGGGGCGGATGTAACGGCGGATGCCCTTGTTGCTGCGACCGACGCATCCGGCTTTGGCTTCGTCAACAGCGCCGGTCCCTTGGCCGACAGCGGCACGACCCTAGCGTCGGAAAGTGTCGTAAAGGCGTATGCTGATACGAAACAGCCTGCCGACGTCAACCTCACCGCGCTATCCTCCGGTACAACCACGCTCGGCACCACCGGCCTTTCCCTTCTTGGCGATGAGACGGCAGCGGATGCGCGTTCCACTCTTGGCCTCGGCACGGCTGCCACCCTTAATTCCGGCGATGCAAGCGGCAATCTGAAGGAGCTGAATGCGGATGGGGGGTTCGCTTTCTCGGGCGCGACCGGTCCAATCAACGCCAATACGACGATTACCGGAACCGGAACGACCGGGCTTTATGAGTTCAACCACGGACACTTCGGCGGACTGTTTGATGGGGCACGCGCCCGGACGGTCTTCAATAATACGACAGATACCGGTCTATCTGCTGAGACCGGCCCCCGCTTTGCCGTCGCGATTTCACACGAAAGCGAAGGGAATACCAACTCTCTCGCGGGCAATACGCACTGCGGCTTATGGGTGTTTGGCGGCAAAAAAGACTGGCTTACAAACACCAATGAGGGCGACCACTCCGCCACCTATTTCATGACACAGAATGGGCGCAAGGGTAATGGCGCGTCCATCAACATGGCGGCCTACAAGGTCTTTACCGGAGACACCGGCGTCGATGAAGGCGGGGCCATGTGCTTCGAGGGGGCCGGGGTCAAGGTCAACACATCGGGGGCCACGACCGACCAAGTCCAGATCTATGGCGGGTATGTGATGGACGGCGGTGCGGCGTCCGCAACTCACCCTCTGCATCAGAAGCTCGTTGGATTTTCTACTGAATACCAAGCAGGCACAAGCGGGTATGCCGCATTCGCTGCCATTTCCCGCGTCAATGCGTCTGGCGCTCCCAAATGGGAGAACATTATCACAGCTCTGACCGACAGGAATGGCACAGAGTATTTCCGCATCACAGGCAATGGCCATACAGATGGGGCCGGTTTGGTTCAAGCCGGTGCTGGCTCAGTATCGCGGCCAGGAATATCGTTCCTTGCAAACCCCGGCGTTGGTATCTGGCGGCCCTCAACGAACAATATGGCCTTCTCTACCAACGGGGTGGAGCAGGCCCGTATTGATGCGTCAGGCAACCTCCTGGTGGGTACAAGCGCGGCTTTTATACCGACGGTCGGGACGCAGGACGGTTGGACCATACAGAAAACCGGAATCATTCACGCATCCACCTCTGGTGCATCCCTTCTCAACCTCCGTCGTCAAGTTAGCGACGGTTCCGTTGAGACGTTCTATAGGGATACAACAGCGGTAGGGTCGATATCCGTCACCGCTGCCGCAACAGCGTTTAACACCTCATCAGACGGGCGGCTGAAGACAAATCGTCTTCCCATTGAAAATTCCGGCACTGTAATAGACGCGATAGAGCCGGTTACGTTCGACTGGACGCACGTTGAAGGAGCGAAGGGCGTCGGTTTCATCGCGCAGGATTTGGCGCAAATCGTGCCGGAAGCTGTGACTGCCGGAGACGATGACCCGGAAATCGTATCCGAACAGTGGCAAGTGGATATGTCTAAGCTCGTTCCATATCTCGTGGCTGAAATCAAGGCGTTGAGGGCAAGGGTGGCAGATCTGGAGGCTAGTGCACCCGCCTCTGCGTAAAAACCAGCGTCCTAGCGCTCATCATCTGGTCTTCGTCAAGACTGACCGCCTCAACTGCATTCGTGAGCATTCCACCATCAAAGGCGATCTCTGTGCTGCCTGCGTATGTGCCCGTATCCAAATTCAGGTATTTGTCGCCTTGAAAAAGCTTTTGGGCGTCTTCTTTTGATCGGAAGACAAGCCTCGTTCTGAATCCTACGACCAGCGTGCTGCTGATAATCTCTTGCAGGATTTCGAGGGAACGGCTTGCGCTTACCTCAATCTGATCGTCGGGGATCAGTGGTTCGTCGTCGGGGCGGATTAAAGTCATGGGAATAGGTCGTCTCTCTGGAAGAATTGCCTAGCGACACGGCGGTTTCCATCAGCATAGTCAGAACGCATTTTCTGCACAATGCGCCCCGGTAGGAACTCTGTCTTTCCATGCAGGTGCACGAGACCTCTATCTGCCGCTGCGGCGATCTTCTCGATAAGATGCATCGCACCTTGCTGTCCAAATTCCTCAGAGGCTTTTCGTAATATCACCAACCACTCATTTGAGATGTTGTCGTTGACGCGCGGTGGCATTCCGTAGCCCGACAGGTCAGAGACGCCGATTGCGCCCATAAAGTCTTCTGCTAGGCCACTTTTAGACGGGAATGTGCGGACAATAAGGTTCTCATCTCCGAAGGTTCCTGCCCATCGGTTGACCAGTTCGTCGTAGAGCATGAGACGCGAATATTTTTCCTGCTTGAGGAAGGAAAAGAGGTTTTCGGGGGTCAGAATATCCTCAGAAAGCAGCCTTTCACTCCCCTGCATGAACAGAAGCTTGTTCCGCTGATTGTACATGCTTTGCGCCCACGCAGCTTGCTCGCGCAGATAGATGACGACAGTCGCGGGGATACCGGCAAAAAACTCTCCGATTTGGGAAAGGTCCAACGAGCGTGAGAAGTCTTCTGCCGACAAGAGAACACGGTCGGACGACGTTTCAAGGAAGCGCCTAAGCGCGGCAAGCCCCTCTGGTGACATGGCTGGAAACGACGAGCGAAACCCGCCGAGCGCCCCGGCTATTGAATTGTGGTAGGAAACGCCGCTGAATTCGATCTCCTGAAACTCAGCGATGTGCGGATAAACGATCCCGTCCTGCGCAAGGCGCTCCTGGTTGTGGTGGAAGAAGTACTGGAGGGCACTCGTTCCAGTCTTTTGCATTCCGATGTGGAGAATAACGGGCATCCGCAGCCTCTTGGAAGAACACGCCGCTCATTAGCCTAGCGCCATCCAAAAGAAAACCGCCTGAGTCAGGGCGATGCTCAGGCGGCAAAGTCGGGTTGGTGTGAACCCCGACGTTAACCCATCACTCTCTCCCCTTCAAGGATCAAGTGCATGCAGCGATCCCGGCTCGGCAGATGGTCTTGTCGCGTCAATAGCTGGCTTCCCGGTGCCCTTGAAGATGAGACCTTGTGCGCGCGGTTCTTTCGGACACGCGGGCCAGCATCGCGTTTGTGCCGCCTGATAGATCGGTTCTTGGGAGCCGATCACTGCCGCGACGACCGTGAAAGCTGGCTGCGCCACTACGCCGACAATTAAGGGAAATCGCTATGGACTTAAACAGCGGCCACTGCCGGCTGATCATATCCGTTTGCCTCGCGAACGGCCTTCTGAGGAACCAAGCAGCGTATTGTCTCGCCACGTATGAGCATGAGACTGGCGGCGGCAAATGGCTCCGCGAGATATGGGGACCGACCCCTGTCCAGAAGCGCTACGAAGGGCGCAAAGACCTCGGCAACACGCAACCCGGCGATGGCAAGCGGTTCATGGGCCGTGGCTTCGTGATGATAACCGGACGCCGGAACTATGAAGATTGGTCGCGCCGTTTGGGCGTCGATCTCGTGTCCAACCCCAAGCTTGCCGAAAAGCCGGACATTGCCGCACAGATACTCGTCAAGGGCATGAAGCTCGGCACGTTCACCGGCAAGAAGCTCTCCGACTACGTGGACCTTAAAAGGTCCGACTTCAAGGGCGCGCGCAAGATCGTCAACGGCACCGACAAGGCGTCCCTGATTGCCGGATACGCGAAGCAGTATGATGCGCTGCTCAAGGCCGAAGGCTACGGCGAAACCACCATCACCAAGAAGCCCGCAACCGAGGTCAAGGAATACAGCCTCATTCAGCGGCTTGTGACCGCAATCGTCAATCTCATCGCAAAACTGTTCCGTCGATAGGAGTTTGCCAAATGGCAAGATATCGCAAACTTTATGCCGCTCTGATCGGCGTGTCTGTCCTCGTGGCGCTCCGATACTTCGACATCGAGATAATGGGTCTCGATGCCGTGGTTCTGGATCTGATCACGGCGGCTCTGACGGCTGTCGGGGTCTACGGCGTTCCAAACGAGCAGTAGCATGATCGGCTGGCTCGTCTCGGCTCTCCTGAAGCCACTCACCGCGCTGGGCGAACGCTACCTGCAAAACCAGAACGATAAGGCGCGTCTGGAGGCAGGCATCACGGAAGCGGCCTATCAGGCAGATTATGCCCTGAAGCGGATAAAGCTCAGTTATGCCCTAGGAAGGATACCGCTTTTCATAGCCGAGACGGCTTGTGCGCTCTACGTCGCCGCGATCCTTATCGACAGCACCTTTCCTATGGAATGGCTGACCCCGCTTCAGCTTCCTGGCTGGTTCCTGTCCCGCTTCGACATGATCCTTGCCAGCGTCTTCGGCCTCGCCACATTCGAGCGCGTGGTTGGGAGGCGCAAATGACCGCCCGCCGCACCATGACGGAGGAAGAAATCCGCGCCATCGCCCACGAGGCCGCCAAGCAGGCCGTCAAGCAGACGTTCACCACATTGGGCATCGATGCGGATAATCCCCTCGAAGCGCAGAAAGATTTCCAGATGCTCCGCGACTGGCGGCGCTCTGCCGAGACTGTGAAGAAACAGAGTCTCGTGACTGCGGTCGGCATCCTCACAGCCGGGGTGCTAGGCGCAATCTACCTCTACATCAAAGGCTGATCCCCCCAACCAGCACGAAAGGAGCGTGTGATGCGCTCGATACCCATGTGGGGCCGTCTCGGTCTCGCCGCGTTGCTTTGCGTTGCGTTCATTGCCCTGATCGCCGCCAAGCCTTCCGAGGCTCCGGCGTTCCCGGTCGTCAAGATCATCGTCAACGGCGGCCACGGTAGCGGCGCTAACCTTGGCGGGGGGTATATCCTCACGGCGGGCCACGTCTCCGAAGATGCCGGTGCGGTCACGGTAATGACGCCTGACGGCATCCAGCACGAAGGTGAGGTGCTTTGGTCGAACCACGGCCCCGGCTCCTATGACGTGAGCCTCGTCTACGTCCATTCCCTGCGCGATACCGATGGAGCGGACCTGTCCTGCGAAGTTCCGAAGCTCGGTCAGGAAATCGTCATCCTCGGCAATCCGAAGATGAGCAACTGGATCAAAACGTGGGGCAGGGTGGCAAATCCCGATATCGGCCCGTCTGCCTTCAATCTCTGGCGGCAGATCATCGTTCTGGACGCCACGGCCACCAACGGCAACAGCGGCGGACCTGTCCTCGATGCCAAAACGGGTGAGATCGTCGGCATCCTTGTGGGCGGCTACCCCGGTACGGGCATCACCTTCATGGTCCCCGGCAAGACGCTCTGCCACCTGCTTGGCCGCGTATGACCTTTGAGCAAATCGCTCTGAGGGTGGCTGCCTACGCGGTCATCCTCGGCCTTCTCTCCACCTGCTATCAGAGTATCTAAATGGCCCAAGGCAAGCGGCTTTCCGACGAGGAAATCGCAGAGACGGTTTCCCTCTATCAACAGCTTGGAACACAAAGGGCAGTAGCACGGCATCTTGAAGTAGACCCGAAGACGATACGGGACAGGCTGGATCTGGCGAAGCGGAAAGGTTTGCTGCCTGCCAACCCTGATCCCGCCGTCAACGCCGGTATGGAAGCCGTAGGCACGACCATCACCCCGGCAGGCATGTGGATCAAGACGCCGAAGGACGAAGACGGCATTGCGCGGTCGATCTACATAAAGCCGCAACAGGAAGCCCAAGAGGACATCCTGGAGCGCATTCGTAGCGCGTTTGAGGGTATAGAGCCTGCAAAGCCCGTTTCGCCGCCAGCGGCCACGCATGGAGATTTGCTGACGTGCTATCCGATAGCTGATGCGCACCTCGGACTCAGGGCGTGGCATAAAGAGACTGGTTCCGATTACGACACAGATATTGCCTCTGAACGGGTGCGCAACTGGATAGCGCAATGCGTAGCGGCTTCCCCGCCTTCCGAGACGGCGATTATCCTCGATGTTGGGGATCTGACCCACGCGAACGACGATACCAATCAGACGCCCCGTTCAAAGCACGTCCTTGATGTCGATACGCGCATGTATCGCACCTTGGATATCGGCATCGCCACCATCGGTGGGTCCGTGGAAAGCGCGCTGACGAAGCACAAGACCGTCCACGTCTGCATCCTGCCAGGGAACCATAATCCGACCATCTACCTCGCCATCATGTTCGCGCTGGCCGAACGCTATCGCAATGAACCGCGCGTCATCGTTCACAAGCAGCCCGGCGAGTTCTTCCTGCATGAGTTCGGCAAGGTGATGATCGCCGCGCATCATGGCGACAAGGCCAAAGCCGACCGGCTGGTTCATTTCGTGGCGGATGAGTACGCCGAGGCATGGGGCAGGACGAAACACCGATTCCTGTTCACCGGCCATCTGCACCACCACAAGAGCCAGGATATCGGCGGCATGAAGTGGGAGCAGCTTCGCGCCGTGACCGAGCGGGACGCCTACGCCGTGAGCCATGCCTATGCAGCCAGAGCGCAGCTACAGGCGATCACCTATCACCGCGAAAGGGGAGAAATCCAGCGCGTTGCCGTCAACGCCTGATTGCCCCAACCCTCTGAATCTGCTATACAAATGGTGTGTTGATGACGCTTTCCGACAAGGTTCAAGAGTTCCTGACGCTGGCAGACGGCGATGCTCACCGCGCGCTTGTCATGGCCGTGAAATGTCTTGCCCTCACCGGCCTTACCGTCAGCGCCGGATATGTGAGACGTTCGCCATATGTCGAGGTGGCACCGGCAGAAGAACGCGGGGAGGTGCTGGATGTCTGATCCGGTCAACCCCGATCACTACCGCTCGCACCCGTCAGGCATCGAATGCATCCAGATCACGGAGCATATGAACTTCTGTCTCGGCAATGCCTTCAAATATATCTGGCGCGCAGGTCTCAAAGGTGACGCTATCGAGGATCTGAAGAAGGCGAGGTTTTACATCGACCGCGAGATTGCCCGCCTCGAAGAACGCCGCTCCTACGAATCCACCCGCGCCAAGGCAGAAGAGCTATACGCAAACGATGCAGGCGGGCCGCTCAGCGCTGCGGATGAGACCGTGCAGCGGCATTACATGAGCAAGGCGGCAGGTTAAAGTTTACCCGTCCAAACTTTAACAGAGCCACGCTTTGTTAAAGCCGACTTCAATAAACCAGCCACGTCACCGCCTCATAGGCTACCGTTCCTATAAGACCTAGAGCAAGGATGGTGAGGAATAGAGGTTCTGGCAGGCCTCCGGGTCTCATTTGGCTTTCTCCGCCACTGCGTAGCCTAGCTCAAACGCATCAATTATGATGGCCGCGAGGTAGCCCTCCAAGACAGGGCCGTCAGCGCCGCATTCGTCAAACAGTCCGCGAACCCTCTCCAGTGTTTTATCGAACACGAATCCGTGGTCTTCCTTTGCTCTGGCCACGTCACTCATCTCATCTCTCCATAAGGGATAGTAGCAGGGGAACGCAAAAAGAACACGCGTTACACAAGGCTATCTGAACAGGGCGGATTTAACGTACCGCGTTACGCATCTTTCCCAATGATTTCAACAAGGTTGCAATCCGGGCGAGGCCTCCAATTACCACGTTTTTTTGATTTGATTTCAGCAACTTAACTATACACGTTACACGCATAGGATTGCAACGCCCGCCTCGCGTTACACACCGCTCATGCGGTCTGCGCCCTCTTGGGCGAGGCGACGGCGATTCGCCGCCTGCACATAGGGGCGCGCTTCCTTGGGGTCGCTCCACCCAAACCAAGCCATCAATTGATATTCTGTCGCGCCTCGTTCAGCCATTTTCGTCGCGCGCCATTTCCTGACGCCGTGCGCGGTGATGCCCTCAACGTCAGCTTGACGAAACCACTTCGCCACACGCTGCGACAGAGCTTTGTCGCTGGCGAATGGCTTGCCGCTCTCCGACAGAAGAAATGTCATGTTGTCCATAGGAAGGACGGCGGCTAACTCTGGATCAAGCGGAAGCTCGCATAGGACGCCTGTCTTGACCGTCTTGAACACGAGCAGCCCTTGCTTCAAGTGCTGGCGTCCAAGGATGCGAAGATCAGACACGCGGACGCCCGTATGCTTCAAGAGCATCATAGCCAGATGAGCGGGGCCGCTGGTGTGCTTTTTCAGGTAGTTGGTGATATCCTCATCTGAGGCGGTTTCATGCCCTCCGCGCTTCACTCGCAGGCGCTCGATATCGCGGACATGGTTGTAATCCACCCACCCCTTAGATACGCCAAGCTTGAAGACGCGGGAAAGGATTTTCAGGCGCTCATTGCCTGCGTTCGGATTGTCAGCCTTCCGGTCCCGCAGAACTTCCAGATGCGCGCGACCGATGCGCTTGGCCTTCTCGTCGCCAAATTTCTCAGGCTTCCCGCGCTCCAGCGGCTCTGCCATCATGGCAAGGATGACACGGCGGCGGGCGGTCCTGGTGGACTCTGCCTTGGACTTGAAGTCGGTCGAATTCATATATTGATCGCAAAGCCATGCGAAGGTTCCTTCTTGCGCTACTGCACCAGGAGCGGTCCAGTTGAGGCATCGCCAGTAAACATTCATAAATTCTTCGGATTTTGGCTCTCCGGGCAGGCGCGTGATTGGCTGCCCGCGCCTTCTGAAATAGTATCGGAGAGTCCCGTCCTTGTTCTTGCGGGCGGTGACGTGCTCTAACGTCATTTCCATTTCGGGAGCCTTCAAAGTTTTGGCTCTCGGATTAGCGGATCGGGATTGTCGTTGTGTCCACCCGCGTCGGGCAAGTTATCCACAGCTTCGGAGCCTATCACGACAGACAGGCTTGAGCCGTCGAACATTATTCGCGCAACGGGAAGCCCGCACGTCTGGACGGCCTTAACCATCCGGCAAACCTCGTCATGGGTTATGCGGGCAGCGCGTCTCGTCAATCCCCGCCTCCTTGCTCCTGTAGGGCGACGATACGCTCATCATATGATCTGCGGACATCAGCGGCCCACCTGCCGACGCTGCCCGGTGATGTGATGATGCCGACAAGAATGAAAATGAGGAAGATCGCCAGACCGTTCATTTATGGAACTCCTTGGCCCTCGCCAGCGCCTTGCAGCAAGGGCCATTAGGCGCATCAAAAGGCAAGTAGGCTTCGCCAACCTCTACCATGGCACTCAGAGCGCCTTGCAGTGCGCGAATTTCGTCGATCAATTCTTCAATGATGTCGGCGTCGGACCCGAATGCAATGGGTTCGCCCATGCGCAGCATCCCGGCTTTGATCTTTGCTCGCTTGATTAGGTCGCTCATCGCTCGCCTCCTTGCTCCTGTAGGGCAGCGCGGCGGACGAGTTCGAGATTGGTTTCGCGCTCCCATCCGCCCATCACGACCCCCACGCCATAAAGGTATTCGAAGCGATCAATGTCGTGGTTGTACCGAATGCCGCCTTCCTTCACCCAGAAGGAATGGTTTTCGTAACTTCCGCTGTAGATTCGGAGATAGTCGCCTACCGAGAATTTTGGCTTCTGCCGCAATTCCTCATCGACCTCGACAACCTTCCTGACGGTGCGCACGGTCCTCATCCCCGCACCTCCTTCTCGGCTGCGGCGACTGGCGGCTTGGGAAGGGGCATCCAGTGGGTGGGGTTAGGAACGTACCCGCTCCGATGGAACAGCCACAGGTGCTCCGCATTGTTCCAATATGCGCAATACATTCCGGTCCACGCCGGGGAACCGACCTTCTGCCCTTCTGTCGCCACTAATATCAACCGTCCGTCCTTCGGAGCCGATGCTATGTCCTGCCACCCCTCCGGTACTGCGGAATGGGCGAGGGCGGCTAGGATACGGTCGGCGCACCGCCGTGCCTCGGTTTGTGCGTGGGAGTTGCCGCCGTCCATCCATACCGGGATGACGCCATTCTTAGGAGACTCGACTGCTGCCCACGTCATTGCGCCATAGATGAGTTTCGCAACGTCCTCGCGGTCTTTCACCCCCACCGCCTCCGCTCTGGCATGGGCGGCGGCTTCGAGGGCGTATGCGCAGGCATGGAAACCGACATCCGGCGTGGGTGGCGTCACTCGACCAAGAGCAACCTTGTCCATGTATTCGCCAAATGCGGTCTTATAGGCGATCACTTCCTTCTCGCTGATCTCACTCATCGGAAACTCCTTTCTGTGAGGCGGCGGGAACCGGCATCGGTAATCCGCATGTCGAACAACGGGCATGTGACAAAGCCCCGAAGCCAAGCCAACCAGACAACCTTGTAGATTTCGCGTGTATCCCGCTTGAGCCAGTAGTGGAGTTTTCGGGCATGGCCTCCCGGCTCTTTAGCCATGTCGGACAAGAACTGATCTTCGGTCAGCATCACCCCTTCTCCCCTGTCTTTTGTTGTGCAGACAGAGCATAACGAATTGCTTTCTCTATCTTGTTTGCCAGCTTCTTATAGGCAGCATTACGCTGGCTTTCTGTGATAAGTCCACGAAGATGCAGATGAACGATTGCCTTGTTATCTTCATCGAAGTGCTCTGCAATCTCGGCATCTAGAATAGGGTGCTGCTCCTTCATAGGAGGTGCGCCCCATCCAAATTCCACTCCGTTATTCATCACCCCTTCTCCCCTGTCTTTTGCCCGTCGCGGAAAGAGCGGGCGCGGCGGAGGTCGCCGTATGTCAGATTGTTCCCGCCTATGGGCCAGTGGTCGATGTCTGGTCCGGGGCAGAGTTGATCCCTGCGTCGGCTTTCCTTGGCGAAAGGCTCGATCGGTGGTTACAAGATCGGAGGTAACATGAAACTCCCTGAACTCTTTCAGGTCATCATTGACCACGACCGAAACAAGCCGCGCCTCAAGGCACCCAGTTCCGCCTTGAGGCGCAGAACTTCGATATTACATGCCTGAGCCATTGCCGACTGAAGTTCCACGGCCGCCTTGAGGCTCGCTACTTCTTCCTGATGGGCTATCTGCTCGCATGGAGTACCCATCTGATCGTCGAGAAGCTTCGCGTAATGGCTAACCTTAGCCTCGGCGGCTTCTACGCGGGCCTGCAAGGCGATGATTGCTGCGGCGGCTTCTTCGATTAGATCGGCATCCTCTCGCGACAGGCGAGCGACTACGGAAAGGTATCTGTCTTTGTCGTCAGCCGTGGCGTTTCGCCTTACCGATGCGGTTTCTTCTAGCCTCTGAACTAGGTCAGTCATTCTGCATTCACCTCACGGAATAGCGGCTTCGGAGGAAGCTGGTTACGGGTAATGCGCGGGGTCTTGCCGGTGGACGGGAAGCCTGCGGAGCGGATGGATTGCTTGGGGCGGCGCGAGCCGTTGTGCTTCTGCCGAACCTTCGCAACCTTGTCCTTTTCCTTCCGGTCCTTCGCCGTCTTGCCGACATGGCAATGCTTGTGAGCCGGTGCGAGATTGGATTCGCGGTTCTCGCCTCCATTAATCAGGGCCGTGATATGGTCGGCCTCCCAGGTTTCCCCCGGCTTGATCGTCAGCTTACAGATGTGGCAAGTGCCGTTGTCGCGCTGGAATATGCGGTCACGTACGCGGGCCGGAACCTTGGCGTCGTCGTTCTTGCCGACCCATTCGGAAACCGTGCGGGGCATTCAGGCAATCTCCTGCAAGGCTTCGGATAGCGCATCCGCCAGCATGGCCGTGAAGCCGTCTGCCTCGCGCATACGGGCAACGTCTGCCTCTATCTGTGCGCGCTTGATGTGGCGGAGAAGATCGCAATACCCGCTGCGGAGCCTGCTATGAGGCGGCAGGGAATTTAGCTTTGCCGTGACAAAGGCGGCGTCTACGGTGACGATGTTCATGCGGCATTCCTTTCCTTGGGGCCTCTGCCGTGGTTTGGATGGAAGCCGTGGTCCTCTTGCGCGGAAATCCTGGCGTGGATCGCCTCGCCCTTGCTCTCAAACAGTCCGAGATAAATTTGGGATGCGTTTATGGTGAGGTACGCTCGCCACTTCCGTGTTTCCTTGTGCCAGGACACACCGGTAACCCCGCTAGTGTTGCTGCTCGAGCGGGCGCTGTTCCGTGCATTGGATATGAAATCCGCCTCGCGCAAATTCGCGATACGGTTGTCGGTTCCATCGCCGTTGATATGGTCTATGACATCGGGCGCGTAACCGTGCACCATCACCCAAATAATCCGGTGAGCCAGGAATAGATTGCCGTCTACAGCCCCGACGAGATACCTACCATTAGAGGCCGTGAAAGCCTCCCTGCCAGCATTCTTGCTGTTCCAGTTCGCACACTTGTGTGAAGCCGATCGCTTAGGGCTTGCTGAGAAGTCTTCTGGCAAACGGGGTCGCCATAAAAGCTTCCCACTCACTGGGTCATAATCCAGAAGGTGCAAAAGCCTGCCGCGTGATGGCATTGTTCGCCGCGCTCGCATTATGCGGCCCTCTCAATCTCAAGTGGATCTATTGCGTAATTGTCGGATAGGAACCGAATTGCGCGGTCGAAAAACCCAGTAAATTCGGCCTCCGTCATTTTCTCGAAAGCGATAGAGGCTGGTACCAGAACGGTAAGACCGTTCCCTAGGCGCACTGGAGTTCCGTAGCCCAACTCAAGCTTCAAAGCGGCATGCAAGTGTTCTGGCGTCGGAGCGCACTCTGTCGCATCGACAACCTTAGAAAGAACAGTCCAGTACAGGCGGAGCCGTGGCAGGGAGCGGAACTCCTTGATCTCCACCTTCACCCGCTGGCCCTGCGCAACGCCGTCGAGCGCGCGCAAGTCCATCTCAAGTTCAGGGTGGAGAGCGTTCCCACGCCGGCAAAAGGCATAGACGGGCTTTTCTTTCTTCGCGGCCATGTCCCTCGTGCCTCCGCGCTATTTCCAGCTTGGCGCGAAGGGCACTTCATCCCCGAGATCGACCGGCTGCTGTCCATACCCGCTCGACTGATCCGCGTAGGACTGGCTCTGCTGGCGGGGCTGGCCTTCGGAAGCGCCCTTGGTGTCGAGCATCTGAAGCTCGCCACGGAACTTCTGCAAAACCACTTCCGTCGAGTAGCGGTCCTGACCTGACTGGTCTTGCCATTTGCGCGTCTGCAGTGAGCCAGACACGTAAACCTGCGAACCCTTCTTCAGGTACTGCTCGGCAACCTTCCCGATTTGCTCGTTGAAGATCACGACGTTCACCCATTCGGTACGCTCGCGTCGCTCACCCGAATTGCGGTCACGCCATGTTTCAGAAACAGCCAGACGCATGTTGATGACCGGATCGCCTGACGCCATGCGCCTGACTTCGGGATCAGCGCCAAGACGGCCAATGAGGTCTACGCGGTTGAGAGATGCCATGTGGGTTATCCTGCCTGTATTGGATGGAGGGTTTCGTTCACCACGCGAGCGCCTGCGAACTGGTTCTGTATTTCGGAAACCGTGTCGTTCTCGGCCTCCACCTTCGCGGAGACGTCCTTCTCGTAACCGGCAAACAGATCGGCCAAGGCTGCGAGAAAGGCTTTATTCCAGCCATTCTTGACGGCTTCCGCGCGATACGAGGCTTTCAGTTCCTCGAATTGCCCGAAGGTCGAA
>Ga0164243_10001220_pt1 | contig 44356 bp, 32 predicted proteins | sample OricompcompostOP_FD_108781 | JGI IMG/M metagenome (GOLD analysis project Ga0164243, IMG submission 108781) | Organic Plus compost microbial communities from Emeryville, California, USA - Original compost - Organic plus compost (OP) | ecosystem: Engineered > Solid waste > Mixed feedstock >...
GCCGATGGTACTGCAAGGGGGACCTTGTGGGAGAGTAGGACACCGCCGGACTTTACTTAGACGAAAGGGTCGCCCAGGGTTGGGCGGCCCTTTCGTGCGTTGTATGGGTTGTTCCTGGGCGGGAACAACCCATGTCGCATTCGCGCCTAATGAAGCGCGCCCGCGCTGGTCTCCAGGTCGCCGCTACTCGCGAGCGCGACGCGGATCGCCGTCTCGATGGCATCGGCGATGGTCTTCGCAGGGAGCGAGGGAGCCCCTGCGGGTGCGAGCTCGTCCGACCAGGGCACATGGATGAAACCGGCCCGGGTGGCGGAACCGGCCGTCTCATCGAGCAGCGCATACATCGTGTCGTTGCAGACGAAGGTGCCGGCAGTGTGAGAGACGGAACCTCCGACAGCGGCCGCGATGCGTTTCACGGGCAGGGTCGCGAAGTGTGCCGCAGGGCCGCCGGGGACGCTCGGCTCATCAACGGGCTGGGCACCACCGTTGTCCGGGATCCGCGCATCGCGGAGGTTGATCGCGATGCGCTCGGGCGTGATGACCGCGCGCCCGCCCGCGAGGCCCGTGGCGATAACGACATCGGGTCGTACTTCGCGGATCCGCGTCCGAACGGCGTGGGCCGCGGAGTCGAACTCGACGGGCAGCACTGCCGTGACGAGCTCTTCCGGGCCATCCCATCGGTGCGCGACCTCGCGAACCGCGTCGCCCGAAGGGTTGCCGGCGTCGCCGCCGAACGGTTCGAAACCGGTGAGCAAGATCGTGCGCATCTCGCCAGCCTATTGCCCGCCGAGTACATCGGCGATGACGTCGGGGAACATCCCGGGCAGTTCGCGCGCGAGGTAACCCACGCCGTAGGTGCCTTGCGCGAGAGCGTCCCCCGCAGCGGCATGCACGTACGTGCCCCATGCCGCTGCATGCACGGGAGACAGGCCCCGCGCCGCGAATCCGGCGACGGCGCCCGCGAGCACGTCCCCGCTCCCGGACGTGCCGAGCCCGGGCCCGCCCGCATCGAAGGTCCAGGCCGTACCGGCGGGGTCCGCGACGAGCGACTGCGTCGCGACTGCCGCACCGTAACGGGACGCGACCTCGAGGGAGGCCTCGCGGAAGGCCGCACCACCCGGGGGAGGGGCGTCTTCGTCGATGAGGATTCCGACCTCGGCCGGGTTCGGCGTGAGGATCAGGCGGCCCCGGAGGGGCGCGACCAGCTCAGGGCGCCCGGCGATTGCTCCGAGGGCGAAGGCATCCAGCACGACGGTGAGCGTAGGTGGGGCCAGCCGGACGAGATGCCTGACGGTCTCACGAGCGGCGTCGACGTCGTCGAGCCCGGATCCGTAGAGCAGCGTGCTCAGGTTGCCCAGCTCGGGGGCGAGAGCAACGTGGGCCCCGGCTGCGACGCGTGCGTCGGACGTTTCGGGCAGCGCTACGACCCCGGACTCCGGAACCGCGACGGCGGTCGCGGCGGCGACCGACCCTGCGACCGCCAGGGTGAGCCGTCCGGCGCCGACACGGAGCGCCGCCGTGCCCGCGAGGATGGCGGCCCCGGGCGTACGCCGCGCGCCGCCCGCAACGAGAACTGTGCCCCGGTCGTACTTCGAGGCGCCCGGATCCGGCAGCCCCCAGCGGCGGAGCACACGGGGCGTGAGCCTCTTAGCGCGGGCGGACATCTCGGGGTTCCTCGGTCGAGTCGGCCTCGGGGCGGTCGGAGGGTTCGATGAGTCCGCGGTGCATGGTGGCCGGCACGCCGCTGTCGAGCAAATGCGAGACCTCGCCGATGCTCGAAGCGGCCCAGGAGCCGGAACGCCCTCGCTCCAGCATGGTGATCGAGGCGTTCGGCGCCGGTTCTTCGAGGGCCGCGGCGAGCACGCGCCGCTCGTCCCACTCCTCGAGCACGTACCGCGCGAGATAGACGACCGCCTCGTGCGCGAACACGATCGCCGTGCGTGCGTGCGTCGTATCGAGTTCGGCGAGGAAGGATCGCAGTCGCAGAGCGACGTCGGCCCATGACTCGCCTCCGGGCGGCCGATAGTAGAACTTGCCCAGGCTCGTGCGCCGTGCCGCCTCCTCCGGATAACGGGCTGCGATGCCGTGAGACGTCAGGCGGTCGAGAATGCCGAGCTCCCGGTCGCGCAGGCGTTCGTCGAGCCGGGGGACCGCGTCGAGCGAGAGGAGCGCGGTTTGCGCTGCCCTCCGATAGGGCGACGACCACACGGCGGTTCGCTCGCTCACGCCCCGGTCTCGCAACGCGCCTCCGAGGGCGACCGCCTGCGCTTCGCCCGTGACGGAGAGCGGCGTATCGGCGTCGCGATAGGGCAGGTCGACGAAATGCGCGCCAGTTGTCTCGGCGGTGCTCGCCGCCTCGTTTCCCACGCTCTCGCCGTGACGGACGAAGATGAGCCGCTCGACATGCATGGCCCGACGCTATCCGGGCATACGCGATTGCGCGCGGCCCTTGCGTTCGGGGCGGAGGTCTTTTATTAGACGGCGCGGGAGTACAGCCTCAGAACCGGCTTGAGCCGCCGGATCCGGAGAAGCTCGTGCCACCGCCGTAACCCGACGAGATGCCGCTGCTGCTACTGCTCGCAGCGGCCCGAGAGCTCTCGACGGATTGCGTGCCCGCACGGTAGCCCGCGTGATAGTCGGCCACGTGCCAGAAGTAGCTGTAGCCGTAGGTGAGGTCGAGGATGGATCCGCCGGCGCGCGCAGAACCGCGCCGCGACTTGCGCATCTCCTCGCGCATCTCGTCCGCCTCGCTCTCGTCCTCCGCGAAGGCGGCGATTTGCGCCTCGGAGAACGCCTCGAGCTTGCTCGTGAGCTCGGCGCGCATCTCACTGAGGCGGTCGAGAGCGTCGTCGACCGAGATCGCCTCGGTGGCCAGATCCGCGCCAAGACGCTCGACGGTTGCGCGCGCCTGTTCGCCGTATGACGTGAGCGCCGCCGCGGGCGCGGCGAGCTCATTCTCAGCGTCCTCGACGATCTCGGGGAGGGCCGAGAGATCGTCGAGGAACGGCTTCGTCTGGGCCGCCCAGGCGCTCTGCCAGGCCGGGGAGCGTCGGTAGAGAGCCGAAGCTGCGCCGATGGCATCGTCGATCGCATCGAGCTTCTGGGCATTCTTCTGGAAGGTCTTGGCGCGCGTGACGCTGTCCGTCCGCGAGCGCTTCTTCTTCTCGAGACCACGAAGCTGGTCGCGCTCGGCGTCGGAGGCCTTGTACAGGTCGAGGAACTCGTTGAACTTCTTCTCGAGTTCGGCTGCGTAGCGGGAGCCGCTCGGGAAGGTTGTCGCGGCGATCTCGGTCTCCTGCAGGTCCATCGCGACCTGGGTGAGGTGCTCGGATCCCTTGTCTAGCGCCCGGGCGAACGCCTCGCGACGACTGCGACGCACGGCGAGCGTGATGCCGGTGATGGCACCGGCACCACCGACGCCACCGATCCCGATCGCGGCCCAGCCGCCGGCGGAGATCGGCGGGGCGCCGATGAGCTCGGCGCCACTCTCGGCGACATCGATCACGCCATCGGTCCAGCGGGCGAGCCGGAAGTTGTCGGTGCCGGCGGCGTGCATCTTCTCCATGCGGCTTTCGCTGACCTTGCGGTCTTCACCGAAGTAGGTGCCGATCTGCCCGTGCCCGTCGTCTTCGACCGAGAGGGTGATGATGAAGAGCCCGTCGGACCAGTAATCACCGTAGTCATCCGGGTCGTCGGAGATCCACTCGGGGTGCACCTCGCGGGCGTAGTCGAGCGTCTCGCGATTGATGTTGTCGCTGTACTCGCCCATGCGGGTGTATATCGCGACGTCCGTCGGTTCGCGGAACTCGAGTTCACCGATGACGTCGTTCAGCTTCTCTGCGTTCAGGATCCCCGCCGTGTCGTCGATCGTGAGCGATGTCGGCGCCGCATGATCGTTCGCGGCGCACCCCGCGGATCCTGCGATGACAAAAAGCGCGATACCCGCGCCGGCGACCAGTTTCGTGACGAGCATGAGAACCCTCTCCGTCGGGAGTTCCACGCTATCGGTTCGGAGGGGCTGACGGGAATCGAACCCGCGCTGTCTGCTTGGGAAGCAGAAGTTCTACCATTGAACTACAGCCCCGTGATCGTTCTGCCGCGTGATTTCGCGGTCGAACGGGGTGATCCCAGCGTAGCGGTTGCCTGCGCGATGACCAAACTTACCGGTCACCCACCGTCTTGAGTGAGACGTGCGTCGGCGCGATGAGTCCGGGCTCTCATGGGGGGCGGATGCTGTCGCACCTCGGCGAGCTCGCGACGCGACGGTCTGCCCAACAGGTAACTGGAAGCGTTTCCATTCACGTGACGCCTCGCGTGGTGCGAGAGGGCCGACGGTTCGATGTTCGTGCCTCCATATCGCTGGAAATATCAACGTTCTCGGACCCTGCGTGCCGCCGTGCCGCGGAGGCGAATTGCCGATGGAATATGGAAACGTTTGCATCTTTCTGGGCAACGCTGTTACTGTGGCGACACTCACCCGAGGGCCACCGCCCACAGCTTCCTGGAGAAGACGTGACGACGATGTCATCTGAACCTCGCACGCCCGCGCGCCGCGACGGATCCGCCCGCACTGCACGCACGGCTTTCGCGGCCCTCACCGCGATCGCCGTCGTGGGCGCGCCGGCGCTCGTCCCGCAGCAACCCGCGGCGGCTGCCGATCGCACCTTCGTCGTGACCGGCAGCCTGCAAGATGAGCTGGGGTGCGGATCCGATTGGGCGCCCGATTGCGCGGCGACGGCCCTCGCCCCGACGGACGAAACGAACGTCTACGCGGCGGAGTTCGAGGTGCCGGCGGGCGACTACGAGTACAAGATCGCGGTCGACGGCGGCTGGGACGAGGCGTACGGCCTCGACGGCGGCGCTGAGAACATTCCGCTGCGGATCGCGGGCCCCGCGCAGCTGCGCTTCGTTTACAACGACGAGACCCACCGCGCGGGCATCGAGGTGCTCAGCCTCTCCGATGGATCCTCTGATGCGTCCCTCGCCGCGGATCCGGCGCGCGAGCCGGGATCCGATGAGACGTTCTACTTCGTGATGACCGACCGCTTCGCCAATGGGGATCCGTCGAACGACACCGCGGGCATCGGGGGAGACCGGCTCGATCACGGCTTCGATCCGACCGACAAGGGCTTCTATCACGGTGGTGACATCGCCGGCCTGCGCGAGAACCTCGACTACATCGAAGGTCTGGGGACGACCGCGCTCTGGCTGACGCCGAGCTTCGCCAACGAGCCCGTGCAGGGCACGGGCGATGACGCGAGCGCCGGATACCACGGCTACTGGGTGACCGACTTCACCCGCATCGACCCGCACCTCGGCACGAACGACGAGCTCAAGGCACTCATCGACGACGCGCATGCCCGTGGCATCAAGGTGTACTTCGACATCATCACGAACCACACGGCCGACGTCATCGACTACGCCGAGGGCGAGTACGCCTATGTCGACCAGGCGGTGGCGCCGTATGTCGACGCGGCCGGATCCGTTTTCGATCCCGCCGACTATGCCGGCACCGGCACGTTCCCGGCGCTCGACGCCGCGACGTCCTTCCCCTACACGCCCGTCGTTCGTGATGAGAACGCCAAGACGCCCGACTGGCTCAACGACCCCACGCTCTACCACAACCGCGGCGACAGCACGTGGTCGGGAGAGTCGGTCACGTACGGCGACTTCTCCGGCCTCGACGACCTCATGACCGAGAACCCGACGGTGGTGAACGGCTTCGTCGACGTGTACAAGGACTGGGTCGATTTCGGCATCGATGGGTTCCGCATCGACACTGTCAAGCACGTCAACTTTGAGTTCTGGGAACAGTGGACGGCCGAGGTCGCCGACTACGCCAAGTCGCAGGGCAAAGACGACTTCTTCATGTTCGGCGAGGTGTACGACGCCGACCCGGTCAAGCTCTCGCCGTATGTGCGCGACACCGACATGAGCTCGGTGCTCGACTTCACCTTCCAGAGCTCCGCCGTGAGCTACGCGGGCGGCAACTCCGCGCGCGGCCTGTCGGCGCTGTTCGCTGGGGACGACTACTACACCACCCCGACGACCTCGGCGCAGGCGCTGCCGACCTTCCTCGGCAACCATGACATGGGCCGCGTCGGCTCGTTCCTGCAGAACGCCGACGACAGCCTCGCTCGCACCGAGCTCGCTCACGACCTGATGTACCTCACGCGCGGCCAGCCCGTCGTCTACTACGGCGACGAGCAGGGCTTCGCCGGAACGGGCGGCGACAAGGACGCGCGCCAGGACATGTTCGCGACCGAGGTCGACGAGTACGCGAACCAGCCGCTCCTCACGGGCGAGAATGCCGGATCCGTCGACCGCTTCGACGAGACCGCCCCGCTCTACGAACACATCTCGGCGCTCGCCGCGTTACGGGCGAGCAGCGCCGCCCTCACCGACGGCGCGCAGATCGAGCTCTACGCCGAAAACGGCGCGGGCGTCTACGCCTTCTCGCGCGTCGATCGCGACGAGAAGATCGAGCACCTCGTCGCCATCAACAACAGCGACTCCGAGCAGACCGTGACCTTCACGGCGCTGACTCCCGGCGCCAGCTACGCACCGCTCTACGGAACCGACGCGGCCCTCGCGTCGGCGGACGACGGATCCGTCACCGTCACGGTTCCGGCACTCGGCGCGGTCGTCTACCGCGCCGATGCCATCGTCGCAGCGGCGGCGCTCGACCTGCAGGTCGCTGCTCCCGCGGCCGGCGCCGCGCTCGAGGGCCTCGCTCCGATCTCGGCCGATCTCGGCGCGACCGCGTGGGCAGAGACCAGCTTCGCCTGGCGCGTCGTCGGCTCGGACGAATGGACCCCGCTGGGCGTCGCCGAGGATGCCACGCCCCGCGTGTTCCACGACGTCCGCGACCTTCCCACCGGCACCCTCATCGAGTATCGCGCCGTCGCGAAGACCGCCGACGGATCCGTGACCGGTGCGTCGACGTACGGCTCGGTCGGCAGCGCCGTGAACCTCGACGCAGCGCCGGAAGGCGGCGAGGAGGAGATCGGCTCGGTCTCGATCCCGGGCGATCACAACACTGAGATGGGCTGCGTGAGCGATTGGGATCCGGCCTGCGAGGCCGCCATGCTCACGCTGCGCTCCGACGGAATCTACGAGGGCACCTTCGACCTGCCCGCGGGCGACTACGAGTACAAGGCCGCGATCGACGGCGCCTGGGCCGTGAACTACGGGGCGAACGGCGAGAAGGACGGGCCGAACGCCACCTACTCGCACGACGGCGGCCCCATCACGTTCTACTTCGACCCGCGCAGCCACGTCGTGCAGTCGAGCGCCGACGGGCCGATCATCACGATCCCCGGCAGTTTCCAGCAGGCGCTGGGCTGCGGCGGCGACTGGGATCCCGCCTGCCTCGCGACGCTCATGCATGACGGCGACCACGACGGCGTGTACGAATTCACGACCGACCGGATCCCCGCCGGAAGCTACGAGGGGAAGGTCGCCCACGGGCTGAGCTGGACCGAAAACTACGGCGTGGATGGCGCGCTCGACGGCGCGAACTACGCCTTCTCGGTGGCCGACGGCGAGCCCGTCGCGTTCCGCTACACCCTCGAGACGCACACGCTCGAGATCGCCGCCGAGGGTCCCGCTGTCGCGGGCTTTGGCGAGCTGCGGGCGCACTGGATCGACGAGTCGACGATCGCCTGGCCCGCCGGTCTCGGCACCGACGACGAGGCGGCGCGCTGGGAGCTCCTCGCGAGCGACGATGCACAGATCGCGCTCGAGGAGGGCGCCGTGACAGGCGGCGCGGCGACCGAGCTGACGGTCGTCGACGGCGGGCTGACCGATGCGCAGCTCGCGCGGTTCCCTGCGCTCGGCGGTGCGGTCGCACTACGGGTTGACGCGGGCGACGGCGTCTCCGACCTCCTCCGCGGCCAGCTTGCCGTGGCGCAGTACGACGCCGATGGCACGCTCGTCGCCCTCACGGGCGTGCAGCTGCCGGGTGTGCTCGACGACCTCTACGCCGACGCGGCCGATGACGTCGAGCTCGGCTTGACGTTCCACGAATCGCAGCCGACGTTCCGGCTGTGGGCGCCGACGGCGCAGAGCGTCACGCTCCTCACCTGGGTCGAGGGTGACGCGGATCCGGTGCGTCACGACGCCGTGCGCGACGACGCCTCCGGCGCGTGGGCGGTCTCCCGCCCCGACGGCGTGCACTCGGGTGACCAATACATGTGGGAGGTGCGCGTCTATGCGCACGACACCGGCAAGATCGAGACGAACCTCGTGACGGATCCGTACGCGGCCGCGCTGACGACGAACTCCGAGCGATCGGTGGTCGTCGACCTCGCGGACGCGTCGCTGCAGCCCGAGCTGTGGCGCGAGGCGGAAGCCCCCGAGGTGGAGCGGTCGGTCGACCGGGCGATCTACGAGCTCCACATCCGTGACTTCTCCATCTCGGACGATAGCGTTCCCGAGGAGGAGCGGGGCACCTATCTCGCATTCGCCGAGGACAGCGCCGGCACCCGCCAGCTGCAGGAACTCGCCGACGCGGGCATCACGAGCGTGCACCTGTTGCCGTCGTTCGACATCGCCACGATCGAGGAGGACCGCGCTGCGCAAGCGCGCACGGAGTGCGACCTCGAGTCGATGGCGCCCGACTCCGACGAGCAGCAGGCCTGCGTCGCCGAGATCGCGGCCGGCGATGGCTTCAACTGGGGCTACGACCCGTTCCACTTCTTCGCGCCGGAGGGCTCGTACGCGACGGATCCCGAGGGCGGATCCCGCGTCGCGGAGTTCCGCACGATGGTGGGTGCGCTGCACGACACCGGCCTTGAGGTGATCCTCGATCAGGTCTATAACCACACCGCAGCATCGGGCCAGGCAGAGCGTAGCGTGCTCGACCGCGTCGTGCCCGGCTATTACCACCGCCTCGACGCGAAGGGCGCGGTCGAGACGTCGACCTGCTGCGATAACGTCGCTACCGAGCACGCTCTCGCGGGCAAGCTCATGGTCGACGCGGTCGTCTGGTGGGCGAGGGAGTACCACGTCGACGGATTCCGCTTCGATCTCATGGGGCACCACTCGCGCGAGAACCTGCTCGATGTGCGCGCCGCGCTCGACGAGCTCACGCTCGAGGAGGACGGCGTCGACGGCTCGGGGATCTTCCTCTACGGCGAGGGCTGGAACTTCGGCGAGGTCGCCGATAACGCCCTCTTCGAACAGGCGACGCAGGGACAGCTCGGCGGCACGGGTATTGCGACCTTCAACGACCGACTGCGAGACGCTGTGCACGGCGGGAGCCCCGTCGATTCTTCGTCGACGCGGGTGCAGGGCTTCGGTACGGGGCTCGGCACGGATCCCAACGGGGATCCGTCGAACGGCACCGACGAGGAGGCGCTCGCCGATCTCGCCCACCAGAGCGACCTCGTGCGACTCGGCCTCGTGGGAAACCTGCGCGACTACACGTTCGTCACGTCGGACGGCGAGAACACGCGCGGCGAGGACATCGACTACCGCGGCGCGCCCGCAGGCTATGCCGATGAGCCCGACGAGGTCATCAACTACGTCGACGCTCACGACAACGAGACCCTCTACGACATCGGCGTGCTGAAGCTGCCCGTCGACACGTCGATGGACGACCGCGTGCGCATGAACACGCTCTCGCAGGCGACCGTGACGCTGTCGCAGGGCGTGCCGTTCTGGCACGCCGGCACAGAGCTATTGCGCTCGAAATCGCTCGACCGCAACAGCTACGACTCGGGCGACTGGTTCAACCGGATCGACTGGACGGGGCAGGAATCGACCTTCGGATCCGGCCTGCCGCCGGCGGCGGACAACAGCGAGAAGTGGGATCTCATGCGCCCGCTCCTGGCGGATCCCGTGTTGAAGCCGAACGCCGACGCGATCGCGGCGGCGGAGTCGGCGGCGATGGATCTCCTGCGGATCCGCGGCGAGGTCGACCTGCTGCGGCTCGGCAGCGCCGAGGCGATCACCGAGAAGGTGTCGTTCCCGAATAGCGGGCCCGAGCAGACGCCGGGCGTGATCGCGATGCTCATCGACGACCAGAACGGCGAGTCATTCTCCGAGAAGTTCGACGGTGCGCTCGTCGTCTTCAACGCGAGCCCCGACCCTGTCATAGAGCAGGTTGCAGGTCTCGAGGGGCGTGAGTATCGGCTCACGCGAGCTCAGCAGGAGGGCGAGGACGACATCGTCCGCTCGACGAGCTACGACGCGGCGACGGGAACCGTGAGCGTTCCGGCGCGCACCGTCGCAGTACTCGTCGAAGACGCGCAGGGATCTGACGGCGGGTCGGACGACGGAGCGCAGGGCGGTTCCGACGAGGGTTCGCAGGGCGGGTCGGACGAGGGTTCGCAGGGCGGTTCCGACGAGGGTTCGCAGGGCGGGTCGGACGAGGGTTCGCAGGGCGGTTCCGACGAGGGTTCGCAGGGCGGGTCGGACGAGGGTTCGCAGGGCGGTTCCGACGAGGGCTCGGAGGGCGGCTCCGACGACGGTTCGCAGGGTGGTTCCGAGGGCGGATCCGAGTCCGGTTCGCAGGGTGGTTCCGAGGGTGGATCCGAGTCCGGTTCGCAGGGCGGTTCCGAGGGCGACGGCCCTGGTGGTGGCGTCGAGGGCGGATCTGACGACGGCTCGCAGGGCGGACCCGAGGATGGTGCCGACGGCGGATCCGAGGGCGGTTCTGACGACGGCGATGAGTCCGGTTCGCAGAGCGACTCCGGGAACGGTCCTGAGGGTGATGCGGGGGCGGGGGTCGAGCGCGAAGCCGATGGCGACGACACCGACGGGCAGGCTCCGGATGCGCCGGACGACCTGAACCCGACCGGCGGATCCGTGGTGTGGCCGGGCGTGATCGGGTTCGCGACGCTCCTCGCGGGCGCTGTGATGCTGGAGATTCGCCGGCGCGCACGCTCGAACTCCTGACGAAAGACGGTGCCGCGGTGCCTCGGGAACTTCCGAGGCGCCGCGGCACCGTCGCGCGACGGAGGATCGGGCCGCACCGCTACGTTGCGCGCACGTAGAATCGAAGCGTGCTGCTCTCCGATCGCGATATTCATGCCGAACTCGACGCTGAGCGGATCCAGCTGGATCCGCTGGACCGCGACATGATCCAGCCGTCCAGCGTCGATGTGCGCATCGACCGGTACTTCCGGTTGTTCAGCAACCACAAGTATCCCTTCATCGATCCCGCCGAGGACCAGCCGGACCTGACCCACCTCATCGAGGTGGATCCGGAGGAGGCGTTCGTCCTGCACCCCGGCGAATTCGTGCTCGCGAGCACGTTCGAGAAGGTCACCCTGCCGGACGACGTCGCTGCGCGCCTTGAGGGAAAATCGTCCCTCGGTCGGCTCGGTCTGCTGACGCACTCGACCGCGGGGTTCATCGACCCGGGGTTCTCCGGCCACGTGACCCTCGAGCTGTCGAACATGGCGACGCTGCCGATCAAGCTCTGGCCCGGCATGAAGATCGGTCAGCTGTGCTTCTTCCGCCTGTCGTCGCCCGCGGACAAGACCTACGGCGCCTATGGCAACCGCTATCAGGGTCAGCGCGGCCCGACGGCCAGCCGTTCTCACCTGCGCTTCACCCGGGGTGATGTTTCCATCACCGACGCCGGGGCCGCCGGCGAATAGCGATGGCATACAACCCCGAGATCGCCGATCGCGTGCGCGCGATCATCGAGGTCATGGGCGACGTCGACGAGAAGCGCATGATGGGCTCGCTCGCGTTCATGGTGAACGGCAAGATGGCGGTCGGCGTGTCGGGTGACGAGGTGTTCTTCCCGATGGGCGGCGGCGAAGCCCTCGACGTCGCCCTGCAGCAGGGCGCTCACCGGCTTCACCTCGAGAGCGGCCGTCCCGTGCCGTTTGCCGCGCTCACGGATCCTGACGACGACCTGCTCGCCGACTGGATCGGCGACGCGGTCGCCCGGGCGCTCGGCTGATCAGCGGATCCGCGCGCGCAGTTCGCGTGCCGTGCCGGCGGGATCCAGTCCGTGGTCGCGCGATTCCGGCACGATCACGAGCTCGGACTCGCGCATCGTGTCGTTCAGCGTCGCGCATGCGCGCACGAGCGCGGGGAACGTCGGCTCGCCGCGCAGGATGGTCGCGGGGATCTCGAGCATCTCGGGCGTCGGCGTGGACAGGGCGCGCGTGAGGGCCGCGTCGTAGACGACCGACTGCGCGAGCTGCACGAGTGCGTCGAACATCGGACTTGTGCGGATGTGCTCGATCACGGGCTCGGGCAGCCCCACGGCCTCGCGCTGGAACGTGACGATCGCCTCGTCCCCACGCCCCTCGTCGACGAACCCCTGAAGCCGCTCCGGCAGGCGGGGGTCCGGCAGAGACTCGCCGAAGAGGAACGGCGGCTCGGAGAGGAAGAGCTGGGCGGTGACACCGCGCGTGGCGGCGAACAGGGCGAGGACCGCGCCCGAGGAGTGCCCGAGGATCGCCGTGGCGCCGACTTCCCGCGCCACGGCTGCGATGTCCTTGGCCTCGCGCTCCGGGGCGTACGACGCGGCGTCGCCGCTCCCGCCGCGTGCGCGGCGGTCCATCGTGACTCCCCGCAGGCCCGTGTCTGCGAGGGCCCGCGCCAGCGGCTGGGCGGCAGCGGATGTCGACATGGCACCGCCGACGATCACGACCGCAGGGCCCTCGCCGAAGCTCTCGAACGCGATACGGGTGCCGTCCGCGGAGGTCACATGTTGCATAGGGCGAGCTTATGACGCGACGGCCGTCTCCGACAGGGCGAAAATTGATGTTAGGTTAGCCTTACTTCAAAAGGGGGATTCATGTCGAACATCGCCGTCACGCACTCCGAGTCGGGGCTCGTCCGTGCCGAGGTGGTGCGCCGCGAGCGTGTGACGCCGAACATGGTGCGCGTCACCCTGGGAGGGGCGGACCTGCGTCGCTTCGACTATCGCGGCTTCGACCAGTGGTTCCGGCTTGCGCTTCCCGTCGGGAGCGACGCCGAACTCTCGCGGATGCCGCAGAAGTTCGGCGTCGGCGGGTACCTGTCATATCTGCGGATCCCGAAGGGGCGCCGACCCGTCGTGCGCAACTACACCGTGCGCGACTTCCGCGGAGACGAGCTCGACATCGACTTCGTCGCCCACGGCACCGAGGGTGTCGCGGGCCCCTGGGCCACCCGCGCCGGGGCGGGGGATCCGGTCGCGTTCATCGATCAGGGGTGCGGGTGGCTGGGCAAGGCCGCCGACTCGAACCTCATCGTCGCCGACGAGAGCGGGCTCCCCGCGGCGCTCGGAATCCTGCGCGACATGCCCCGAGACGCCGCCGGGCACGCGATCATCGAACTCTTCGACGAGCGTGACCGCCAGGAGGTCGACGCGCCCGACGGCATGCGGATCCACTGGCTGACCCGCGCCGGTGCCCCCGGATCCGCGGCGCTGCCCGCGCTACGTGAACTTGCGTTCACGGGGGTTCCCTACGCCTTCGCTGTCGGCGAGCAGGCGCTCGCCGCGGGTGCGCGTCGCCACCTTGTGAAGGAACGCGGCATACCGAAAGAGCTCGTGACATTCTCGGGGTACTGGCGCATGGGGCGCGCGGCGGGGTGAGTATCTCTTGCTAACGTCGAGTCATGACGCGCCCCTTTCGCCAGGTCGATGTGTTCAGCTCCGAGCCCCTGCTCGGTAACCCCGTCGCGGTCGTGCACGACGCCGACGGGCTGACGGATGAGCAGATGGCGGCCTTCGCCCGCTGGACGAACCTCTCCGAGACGACGTTCCTGCTGTCGCCGACGGATCCGGCCGCGGACTACCGGCTGAGGATCTTCACGCCCGGGGGCGAGCTTCCGTTCGCGGGGCATCCGACCCTCGGCTCCGCTCACGCGTGGCTCGAGGCGGGCGGTCCGGCGCGCGACGAGATCGTGCAGGAATGCGGTGTCGGTCTCGTGACGATCCGCCGGGGTGAGGGCGGGCTCTCGTTCCGGGCGCCCGAACGGATTCGGCAGGGCGCCGTCGACGAGGGCGTCGTCGCGCAGGCGGCCGCGGCACTCGGTATCGCTCGCGCCGACGTGGTCGATGCCGAGTGGTGCGACAACGGTCCCGGGTGGCTCGGCATCCGTCTCGCGGACGCCGAGGCCGTGCTCGCGCTACAGCCCGATCAGGCGGCGCTACCGGCTAATGTAGGCGCCGTCGGCACGTACTCGGACGGCGAGTGCGCGATCGAGGTGCGTGCATTCTGCCGCCCTGAGCAGGGGATCCTCGAGGATCCGGTGACCGGATCCCTGAACGCCGCTCTCGGGCAGTGGCTCGCCGGCGGATTGCTGCCGAACGAATACGTCGCAAGCCAGGGCACGGCGCTCGGCCGCCGCGGCCGCGTGCACGTCAGCCGCACGGGCGACGAGGTGTGGGTCGGCGGCGCGACGAACACCACGATCGTCGGCACAGTCGGGCTCTAGAACTCACTTTTCTCCCACGACTCCTACGCTGACGCCGTAGGAGTCGTGGGAGAAAAGTGGAGTTAGGCCCGGTACTTGTACTGCGCCGCGCGGTGGGTCGGCTTCACGCGGTCACCGGCGCCGGACAGCTTGTTGCGCAGGGTTCCGGGCGCGTATTCGGTCGGGTAGGCGCCGCGCTCGCGGAGCACCGGGATGACGTGCTCGATGACGTCCTCCCACGTCTCGTGCGCGACGGCGTAGGCGAGGTTGAAGCCGTCGATGTCGGTCTCGGACTGCCAGCGCTGCAGCTCGTCGGCGATCTGCTCGCCGGATCCGACGATCGTGGGGCCGAGGCCGCCGATCGCGTTCTTGCGGGCGAGGTCTCCGACGGTCCACTCGCGGCCGAGGTCCGCCTCCTCCTGCAGGTGGTGCAGGGTCGACTGGATCGCGTTCGACTTGACGTTGCCGAGCGGCTCGTCCCAGGAGTACTGCGACAGGTCGACGCCCATCCAGCCGGAGGTGAACACGAGCGCGCCCTCGGTCGAGGCGTACTGGTCGTACTCGGCCTTCTTGGCGAGCGCCTCCTCCTCCGTCGCGCCCGTGACGATCGTGATGAGGGTGTAGATCTTCGCGTCGTAACGGTCGCGCCCGGCGCTCTCGAGGCCGTCGCGGATCCGCTTCACGGTGTTCGCGAGCACCTCCGTCGACGGGGCGGCGACGAAGATCGCCTCCGCGTTGCCGGCGGCGAAGGCGACGCCGCGCGGCGACGCACCCGCCTGGTAGATCACGGGCGTGCGCTGCGGCGAAGGCTCCGAGATGTGGATGCCGGGCACGTCGAACCACTTGCCGTGGTGACCGATCTCGTGCACCTTGGACGGATCCGTGAACACGCCGGACTCGCGGTCCTCGACGACCGCGTCGTCCTCCCACGAGCCCTCCCACAGCTTGTAGAGGACCTCGAGGTACTCGTCGGCGTGGTCGTAGCGCTCGTCGTGCTCCATCTGATCCTCGGCACCCATGTTGCGCGCGGCGCTCGGCAGGTAGCCGGTCACGACGTTCCAGCCGATGCGGCCGTTCGTGAGGTGGTCGAGGGTCGTCAGGCGCCGGGCGAACGGGTACGGGTGCTCGAATGCCGTGCCCGCGGTGATGCCGAAGCCGAGGTTCTCGGTCACGGCGGCCATCGCGCTCGTCAGCAGGATCGGGTCGTTCACGGGAACCTGCGCGCCGTTGCGCAGCGCCGCCTCGTTGGTGCCGCCGTAGACGTCGTACGTGCCCAGCACATCCGCGATGAACAGGCCGTCGAAGGTGCCCGACTCGAGCAGCTTCGCGAGGTCGGTCCAGTACGTGATCGTGTTGTACTCGCGCGAGCGATCCCGCGGGTGGCGCCACATGCCGGAGGACTGGTGCGCGACGCAGTTCATGTCGAAGGCGTTGAAGCGGATCTGACGTGTCATGAACTGAGGAAACAGCACGTCGCGCGATCGCGCAACAGGCGCCGTCATGCAGGGTCACGCAGGGATATCGGAAGACGGGCCCGCGGTCGATGACGATATCGTCAAGGCGACGACGTAGAACGGACACCAATCGATCGCGTCGCACGGTTCCGGATGCTCATCGTGCTCTCTTCCGCATTTTGAGGATTACATTCCGTGGGGCATTGTAGATGTGGGTATGACGGGCGGGAGAGTCCATGCAAGGAAAGACCACAGGTGCGCAGTCCCTGACTCGTGCGCTGGATGTACTCGAGTGCCTTGAAGCAGCCGATGGCCCGCTCGGCGTGACGGAACTCGGGCGTCGGCTCGGCCTACCGGGCGCGACCGTCCACCGCCTCGCACAGGCGCTTCTCTATCGCGGCTACATCAGGCAGATGCCGGACCGTCGGTATGGGCTCGGGTCGCGCCTTTCCCGGCTCGGCGCCAAGGCCACGAGTGACGCCGCTCGTCGAGCCGCGCCGATCCTCCGGGCGCTTTCCGCTGAACTCGGAGAGACGGCGAACCTTGCGATGTTCACCGCAGGGTCCGCTGAGTACATTGCTCAGGCGCCCGGGCCGCAGTCGCTGCGTATGTTCACCGAGGTCGGCCGGCTCGTTCCGCTCTTCTGCACGGGCGTCGGGAAGGCGATGCTCGCGACGCTTCCTGTCAAGGAAGCCGAACGGATCGCGGCCAGCGAGCCATATGAGCGCCACACGTCAACGACCCTGATGTCGCCTTCGGAACTTCTGGGTGAGCTGTCCCTGATCCGTGAGCGCGGGTATGCGGTCGATGAAGGCGAGATGGAGGAAGGTGTGCGCTGCGTCGCGGTCGCCTTCGAGGCCTCGTCCCTGCACGCCGTCTCGGTTTCCGGGCCCACCGGTCGAATGTCTGATGTGGCCATCGAGCGTGCCGCGCGAAGCCTCATCGCCGCAGCGGCGGAGCTTTCGCGAGATCTCGCGTGAGTGGCTTTGCCCGAGACCTACTGCGCGTCGAGGGGCGGCAGTAGCTCCTCCCTGTGGAGGGCGACCTGATCGCGGATCGCGGACCGCACGGCGAGCATCGCGCGATGTGATGTCGAGTCCTTGCGCGTCGCCAGCATGATCGGCAGGCGCATGTCGGCCTCGTGCGGAAGAACACGCACGAGACCTGCGCGGTGCGCAAGGAACGCCGGAAGCACCCCGATCCCGGCGCCGAGACGCGTTGCCTCCACCTGTGCGAACACGTTGGTCGATCTGAACGACGGCGAAAGGTCCGGCAGGAGGCGCCTGATGTCCAGGCTGGTCGACTGGAGCATCGAGTCGATGTAGAAGATCATCTCGTGGCGCCGCAGCTCGGAGAGGGCTCCAGGGGTACCTCGCCGCTTCAAGTAGTCACTACTGGCATAGAGGCCCAGGGCATAGTCGGTGAGGTGCTCGGTGACGAGATGGCTTCCGGATGCGTTGCCGACGACGAGCGCGAGATCGAAGCCTGATGTATGACCGGTGAGGTCGCGCGTCGCGGTGACGAGCTCGGTCTGCAGATGGGGGTGGTGTTCACGCACACTCGTGAGGGCGCTCGTCACGAACACTGCTCCGAAGCCGTCCGGCGCGCTGATGCGCACGGTCCCGCGCAGTGAGGGCTCCGAGTCACCGGCGACCGCGTGTGCTAGCCGCTCCAGCGCGCGCTCGATCGCTTGAGCGCCGCTTGCAACGGTGCGGCCGGCATCGGTGAGGACCCAGCCCTCGACCCCGCGTTCGAGGAGTCGCTGCCCGATGACCTGCTCGACTGCATGAACCCGTCGGGCGACGGTGGTGTGATTCACCCCAAGTGCGTCAGCCGCCGCAACCAGCGTTCCGCTGCGCGACACGGCGAGGACATAGCGAAGGTCGTCGGCACGAAGATCGCGCAGGTCGATGGAGGCTCGCGACGGTGCAGAGGCGTTGGCAGCCATGCCGACAGGGTATCTGCAATGGTGCAGATCATTCGTGCACGATTGTCCCTTGCATGCACAGATCTGCTGTGGAAACGTAACGTTTAATCCACATTGCGAAACAAGATAATGAGGTCTGTACGTGCCGCACGCTTTGTATCTGCCCCAACGTATCCGGATCGGCTCCGGTTCGATCACCGAGATCGGGCAGCTAGCCGTCGAGATCGGAGCGCGGCGGCCGATGATCATCACCGATGCTTTCATGCTCTCGTCGGGCCTGGTCGATCGTGTCCGGTCTCGCCTCGAAGCAGCCGGCCTTCGTGTGCACGTGTTTTCTGACACGGTTCCGGACCCGACCACGGACGCGCTCGACCTCGGACTACGTGCGGTACATGACCACGAAGCGGACGTTCTGATCGGGTTGGGCGGCGGTAGCTCCATCGATACCGCCAAAGCCTTGGCGCTGCTCGCGAAGAGTGGTGGAAGCATGCGCGACTATAAGGCCCCGCGCGTGAACGCGGATGCCGCACTGCCCGTCATCGCGGTGCCGACAACGGCAGGAAGCGGATCCGAGGCGACGCAGTTCACGATTATCACCGACACGGACAACGACGAGAAGATGCTTTGTCAAGGACCCTCGTTCATGCCGGTCGCCGCGTTGATCGACGCCGACCTGACCGTGTCGATGCCGCCCCGGCTGACCGCCGACACGGGGATCGACGCTCTCACGCATGCGATCGAGGCGTATGTGAGCCGCAAGGCCAACCCGTTCTCGGACGGACTCGCCGTGAACGCGATGTCCACGATCGGCCTGTGTCTCGATCGCGCGTATTCCGATGGTGAGGACATCTCCGCCCGCGAGGCGATGATGCTCGCTGCCCTGCAGGCGGGCATCGCCTTCTCCAACTCCAGTATTGGACTCGTGCACGGCATGAGCCGCCCGATCGGTGCGCATTTTCGTGTTGCGCACGGCCTGTCCAACGCCATGCTGCTCCCGGCGGTGACAGCCTTCTCCCTCGCGGGCGCCCCCCGCAAGTATGCCGACTGCGCGCGCGCACTGGGGGTATCGAGTCCAGACGATTCGGATGAGGTCGCCGGAGCGAATCTCGTGGCCGCCCTCGAGGAGTATGCGTTCCGTCTCGACGTTCCCACACCCGAGAAATACGGAATCTCGCGTTCCGATTGGCACCGGTTGACGCCGCTCATGGCGGAACAGGCGCTTGCATCGGGGTCCCCCGATAACAATCCCGTCATCCCGACCGCTTCACAGATCCGCGACCTGTACGAGCGCATCTATGCCTGAGAACGAATCCAGAGAGGACACCATGAACGACGCGGCCCACGTGCCTGCCCAGATCGACCACTACATTTCGGGCACAACAACGCCCGGCTCCTCGTCGGCGCGCGCTGATATCCGCGATCCCGCCACCGCCAAGGTCATCGGAAGAGTGGCGCTGGGCGGGATCGAGGACGTCGATGCCGCGGTCCGCGCGGCCGAGGCGGCTTATCCGGAATGGTCGGTGATGCCGCCCCATGTCCGCGCGCGCGTCCTGTTTCGGTTCCGGGCTCTGGTCGAGCGGGACATGGACCGCCTCGCGGCGATCATCACGTCGGAGCATGGAAAGACGCTCTCGGACGCACGGGGTGAGATTACCCGCGGCCTGGAGGTCGTGGAATTCGCTTGCGGTGTTCCCGAGCTGATGAAGGGCGACTTCTCGGAGTACGTCGCCCGCTCCGTCGATGCCGTCGCCTTCCGGCAGCCGCTCGGTGTCGTGGCCGGCATCTCGCCCTTTAACTTCCCCGCGATGGTTCCCATGTGGATGTTCCCCATCGCGCTGGCGACCGGCAACACCTTCGTCATGAAGCCATCGGAGAAGGATCCGACCTTATGCCTCGAGCTGGCGAAGCTCCTCACAGAGGCTGGTCTTCCCGACGGTGCCTTCAATGTCGTCAACGGCGGACGCACCGTCGGCGAGGCGCTGATCGCTCACGACTCCATCACGGCCGTCAGCTTCGTCGGCTCGACGCCCATCGCCGAGCACGTGCACCGTGAGGCGAGCGCGCGCGGCAAGCGCGTGCAGGCGCTCGGCGGGGCGAAGAACCACCTCGTAGTCATGCCCGACGCGGACCTGGACGGGGCTGTCGCCGCGATAATGGGCGCGGCCTACGGATCTGCTGGCGAGCGTTGCATGGCGATCTCCGTCGTCGTTCCGGTTGGCGAGCACACCGCGAAGGCGCTTCGCGAGAAGCTGGTCGCAGCGCTGCAAACGCTCACAGTGGCCTCCGGCACGGCCGACGGCGCCGACATGGGTCCCCTTATCAGCCGGGAACACCTCGCGAAGGTCTCCGGCTACCTGGACATCGGCACGCTCGAGGGCGCGGAGCTGGTCGTCGACGGCCGGCGAAGCGAGGTCCCGTCGGACGGCTACTTCATCGGCGGGTCTCTTTTCGACCATGTCACCCCCGAGATGCGCGTCTACCGCGAAGAGATCTTCGGTCCCATCCTGTCGATGGTCCGCGCCGACAGCCTCTCCGAGGCAATCGGCCTGATCAATAACCATGAGTTTGGAAACGGCGCGGCATTGTTCACGGGCGACGGGCGCGCGGCGCGCGAGTTCACCGCGCGGGTGCAGGTTGGAATGGTCGGGATCAATGTGCCGATCCCTGTGCCGATGGCGTTCCACTCCTTCGGTGGATGGAAGCGCTCGCTGTTCGGCGACCATCACGTCCACGGCCGCGAGGGCGTGCGCTTCTATACGCGGTACAAGACTGCCGCGGTGCGATGGCCCGAGACGCGAGAACACGGCGCCGATTTCTCGATGCCCATCCATTCCTGACCGATCACCGATGATCCACGGACCGAAGGACTAGAACACATGACCTCTCATCCTGTTTCTCCGCTCATCGATTGGGCGATCGAGCGATTCGACGCGTCCGCGCCGGTCGGTGCACCCCGCCCTTCCCTCCTCAGGGACTCCACACTCGGGCATGAGGGGTTTCGGCTCTCACGGGCCTCCGACGGCGCCTTGACCGTTGCTGGTGGTGACGAAGCAGGCATCGCGTACGGCCTGACCGAGTTGGCGGATCGCGTTCGTCACGCGCCGGACGGCGCGGCGGCGCTCGCGCGTCTCGAAACGGAGGAGTTCCGCCCCCGGACGCCCGTCCGAGGCATGTTGAGAACCTTCTCGAGCGACGTTCTCGACCTGCCCTGGTTCCGCAGCACCGAGTTCTGGGACGCGTACCTCGACGAGCTCGCTGTCAATCGGATCAACCGCTTCCAACTCGCTCTCGGCATGCAGTACAACTACTCGCACGATCTGGGTGTCGTGGACAACTATTTCTGTTTCGCGTACCCGTTCCTGATCGACGTGCCCGGATACGACATCTCTATCGCGAACGTGGATGCGGGGGAGCGTGCCGCCAACCTCGCGGCCCTCCGGTACATCGGCGAGCAGTGTGAACGGCGGGGGATCGACTTCCAGCTGGGTCTTTGGAATCACTCGCTACACGTCGATCTTGGCGAGGCGGGCACGGTGCGCTACCGGATCGCGGGCCTTGCAGAGAGCGGCGTTGCCGAGTATGTGAGCGAAGCTCTGCCATTACTCCTGAACGCGGTGCCGTCGATCAAGGGCATCACGCTTCGGGTGCATTACGAGGGCGGTGTGCCCGAGGCCGGGCGCGAAGAGTTCTGGGGGTGCGCCCTCAGCGGGCTGCCCCGGCTCGACCATCGGGTGAAGGTCGATATCCACTCCAAGGGGGTCAACGCCGAGCTGTTGGACCTCGCCGAGCAGAAGACCGGACTCCCGGTTCAGGTATCGGCCAAGTACTGGGCCGAACACATGGGGCTCCCCTATCACCAGACCGCGGTGCGCGAGATGGAGAAGGCTCGTCCGGACAACGGAGACGCCCTGCGGGGTATCACCCAGAACGCGCGACGGTTCACCCGCTACGGCTACGGGGACTTCCTCGCATACGGTCGTAGCTTCGAGTTCCTCTTCCGTGTGTGGCCCGGCACCCAGCGGTTCCTCCTGAGCGCCGACCCCGGTCTTCTCTCCGGATATGCGCGCGAGGCAACACTGGGAGGATCCGTCGGGGCCGAGTGGTGTGAACCGCTCTCGTTCCGTGGTCGAAAGAACAGCGGCATCGGCAACCGCGACCTGTATCGCGATGACCTCAGCAACGCTCTGCACGACTGGAAGAAGTATCGTTACTTCTACCGTCTTGCCGGGCGCCTGATGTACGATCCGCAGTCCGATCCTTCGCAGTGGCGCCGCTATCTGGTACACACGTTCGGTGCAGCGGCGGCGGGCGTTGAGGACGCCCTGTCCAGCGCGAGCCGCATTCTCCCTCTCGTGACCACGGCGCTCGGCATGAGCGCCTCGAACAACTTCTTCTGGCCCGAAGCGGGATCGAATTTTCCCCTCGCCGGAGGTGCGGGCGTCTACGACTTCGACACTGCGGAACCGAGGGCGTGGAGGGGTATCTCACCGTTCGATCCGGAGATCTTTGACACGACGCTTCAGTACGTAGACGGAGTGAAGAACCGGAACCCCAGTGGACGCTACACGCCGCTCGAGGTCGCAGAATGGTTGGACCGGCTCGCACACGATGCGGGGGTCGCGATCCAAGGTGCCGAGCGCGACGCCGCCGACGCGAACGATGCGGAACTCGTCCGGGTCGCGATCGACGTACGCATACAGGCAGCGCTGGGACGCTACTACGCGGCTCGCCTCCGAGCGGGTGTCCGTCATGCACGATTCGTGCAGGATGGACAGCGTGCCGAACTGGTGGCCACGATCGACGAGTACGGCGACGCTCTCGCCGCCTTCACCGACGTCATCGAAGCCGCCGACGGCGTGTATGCGGATGAACTGGGGTTCGGCGACCGGACGACTGAGCGCGGTCATTGGATCGATCGCCGCCTAGAAATCCACGCGGACATCGCCGCGCTTCGCACGGAGCTCGCGGAGCTACCGGTCGAGGTCGGCACGCGGGCAGCGTCGCTGCCCGTCGCCGAGCCGCGCACGGATCCGCTTTCGCACGTGCCGTCCGACGGCTACGTCGCCGGTGAGGCACTGCGCGTGGAGGCCTCCGGCAACGTCGATGGCGCCACGCTCAGGTACCGTCGGCTCAACCAGGGGGAAGACTTCACCAGTGCTCGGATGCGTTCCGAGGGTGGTCGCTTCGTCGCCGAGATCCCGTCCGAGATTGCGGACGGCGTCTATCCGTTGCAGTACTTCTTCGTAGTGGATGTCGAGCGGGGGCGCCTGGTTTCTCCGGGGCTCGGCGCGGATCTCTGTCAGCGCCCCTACCACGTCGTCGCAGCGCGAGAACGGCGTGTTGAGAAATCTGCTCTTCCAGACGATTGACGCCACGAGATGATTCACATAGTGTAATGATCATTCTGCAGAGCGGAAGTGCTCCGGATGGTTATCCCTTCACCACAGAGGACAAGGAATAAAGATGTTCCGTAAATCACGTACCTATCGTGCGCTTGTCGGTGCCGCGGCGTGCGCGGCCCTGGCGGTGTCCGCCATCGGTTGCTCGAGTGATGCCGAACCCTCAGGAGGTGACGCCGGCTCGTCCTCGGGTGGCATCGGCGGCGAGCTCACGATCGCGTTCCTCTCGGGCGACGTGTTCCTCCAGAAGATGATCGACGAGTTTGACGCAGAATATCCCGACGTCACGATCCGAGACGTGCAGGCGACGTCGAACACATATCAGGCTCAGATCCGTTCGCAGCTCGATGCGGGGCAGGGGCCGGACGTGATGCACATCTGGACCGGGTCGGGCAACGCGATGGCGGCCAAGATCGTCGGCGGCGCCGGCAAGCTCGCGGATCTGTCAGACCGCGACTGGGCGGCCAAGATGGATCCGGCTGCGAATGCCCTCGTCGCGCTCGACGGCAAGGTCTACGGTCACACGGCCGTTCAGAACCCCTACGGATTCGTGTATAACGAGGCACTCATGGACGAGCTCGGCCTTGCCGTCCCCGAGACGTTCTCGGCGCTTCTCGACACCTGTCAGGAGGCGCGTGACAAGGACAAGGTCCTGATCGCGCTCGGCGCACAGACCGGCTATCTGGCCTACGCCATCCCGACCCAGCTCGCCAACTCGATCGCCTGGACCAAGGATCCCGAATACCTCAACAAGCTCGCCGCAGGCGATGAGACCTGGACGGATTCGGCGGTCTGGAAGGACTCGCTCACCGAGGGCCTTGAACTGTACGAACAGATGATTGACGCCGGGTGCTTCCCCGACAATGTGACGGGCTACTCCGACGACGCGGCCAAGCAGATGGTTGCCGCAGAGGACGCGCTCGGCACCTACATCATCATCAACGGTCTGCCGACGCTCCAGGAGCTGACGCCCGACACCACGTTCAAGTTCGCCACCCTTCCCGCGACGGAGAGCCCGGACGACCTGGTGCTGACCTCGAATCCGGGCAGTGCGATGGCGGTCAACGCCAACTCCAAGAACATGGACGCCGCGCTCGCGTTCATCGACTTCCTCGCCTTGCCCGAACACGAGGCGGAGCTGGCGGAGGAGAACTACGGCCTCCCCTACACGACGAGCACCCCGGTGGAATTCCCCGATGTGCTGTCGAACGTGCAGGGTCTGTATGACGAGGGCAAGACGTTGCTGTTCCCGACGGCCCACTGGCCGAACCCTGAGGTCAAGCAGACGATCATCGCGGAGTGCCAGAACCTGCTGGTCGGCGCCCAGGACATCGCCGGAGTCGTGGACGCCGTACAGGCCTCCTTCGCCGGCGAATGACCTGACCGACATGAAGGCTGCCCCGTCCGGCGCTCGCCGAACGGGGCAGCCCCGTCACGAAAGAGCACCCTATATGGATACCCTCACGCTGGTGGCGCCAACGCCACCGTCGTCGCGCTGGTACAGGCGCGCGCAAGCCAAGAAGCGCGGCTTCGGCACACCGTCATGGTTCGCGATTCCCCTTCTCGCCTTCTTCGGCGGGATCGTCGCTGTGCCGACCCTCCTTGGCGTCTACTACGCGTTCACGGACTGGGACGGTCTCAGCGCCGTTCCCCAGTTCATCGGTTTCGGAAACTTCATCGAGCTGTTCCAGCAGCCGAAGACGATGACGGCGCTCGGCAACACCGTGCTGATCGCCGTCTGTGTGACGGTGGTGCAGAACGGCATCGGTCTCGCGCTCGCCGCGGGCGTGAACAGTCGCATCAAATCACGAAATGTCCTGCGAACCCTCCTGTTCGCTCCCGTTGTGATGACCTCGATCATCGTCGGTTATCTGTGGCAGTTTCTCTTCGTGCCGAACGGCCCGATCGCCCAGATCGCTGAGGTGTTCGGCATTGAGAACCTCAACATGCTGGGCAACCCCAAGACTGCTATCTGGGGCGTCATCATCGTCGTGGTGTGGCAGCACGCGGGCTACTCGATGGTCATCTGGCTCGCGGGCATGCAGGGCATCCCCGAGGAGATCACTGAGGCCGCAGCGCTCGATGGGGCGGGCTCCTGGAAGCGCTTCGTGCACATCACCTGGCCTCTTCTTCGCACCCCGCTCGTCATCAACCTCACCCTGTCGCTGATCTCGTCGTTCAAACTGTTCGACCAAGTGATGGCGACGACCCAGGGTGGTCCTGGTTACGCGACGCAGACGCTCTCGACCCTGCTTTACTTCGAGGCCTTCCAGTTCAACAACTTCAGCTCGGGCATCGCGCTCGGCGTCATCGTTTTCGTCCTCACTGCTGTCATCTCGTTCTCGCAGATGTACCTCTTCCGCGATCGGAACGCCTCATGAACCGCTATACCTGGAAGACCCTGGTTCTCGAGATCGTCATGATCCTCGCCGCAGCGGTGTTCGTGTTCCCGCTGTGGATGCTCATCTCGGTGGGTTTCCGGCCGGCCGCCGAAGTGGCGAAGAACCCCATGGGGATCCCCACCTCGCTCAACTTCGACAACTTTGTCGGCGCCTGGGTGGAGGGCGAGCTCGGATCGGCCTTCTTGACCAGCGCGCTGATCACGGTGGTCTCCGTTCTCGTACTCGTCGTCATCGGCGCCTCCGGAAGTTACTACTTCGCGCGTTCCCGGGGCGTCGCGGGCATGCGCTGGTATGCAATCGTGGCGGCCGGCATGATGGTGCCGTTTCAGATCGGGCTCCTTCCGCTCTATCGGATCATGGCGAATGTCGGCCTCACCGGAAATCCGATCGCGGTCATCCTGATCAGCATCGGCATCCACCTGCCGCTCACGGTCATCCTCTACACGGGCTTCATCAAGAAGATCCCGCCGGAGTACGAGGAAGCGGCACGCGTGGACGGCGCTACGCCGTTCCAGGCATTCTGGCGCATCGTCGTCCCGATGCTGATGCCGATCACCGGCACCGTCATCATCCTCAACGGCATTGGCGTATGGAACGAGTTCTTCCTCCCATTGCTGTACCTGAGCGGCACCGACTCGGTCACGATTCCCGTCCGGGTCTACGGCTTCGTCGGTGAATACGGCGCCGACTGGGGCAAGATCTTCGCTGGACTGCTGATGGCGAGCCTCCCGGTGCTCGTTCTGTTCTTCCTGTTCCAGCGATACATGATCAAGAGCTTCGGCAGCGGCCTCAAAGGCTGAGCGTGACCACTGATACGAACGAAGATAAGGATCAAGAGCAATGACGCGGATCGATCGGATCGAGACATTCCTCCGAGACGAAGTGCTGCTGGTGCGTGTGACGACGGATGACGGACACGAGGGCTGGGGTCAGACGGCGCCCTACCACGCCGGCCTCACCGAGCATGTGCTGCATGAGATGGTGGCACCGATCTTTCTCGGACAGGATCCGTGGGATGTCGAGGCGCTCGTCACTCGCACGTTGCGAACGCACTACAAGTTCCTCGGCGGCTTTCTGCACCGTGCAGTCGGCGGGCTGGACACGGCTCTGTGGGACCTGGTCGGCAAGGCGGCGGGGGTCCCGGTGCACAAGCTTCTCGGTGGCGAATCCCGCTCGAGCGTCCCGGTGTACGTGTCGAGCATGATCCGCACGACGACACCGCAGGAGGAAGCGGCTCGTATCGCTGACCAGAATGCCGATAAGGGGTATCGGGCGGTGAAGACACGCGTCGGCAACGAGATGGGCGCTGACATGGACAAGTGGCCCGGCCGCACGGAAGAGATCATCCGGGTCATGCGCGAAGAGCTCGGCGACGACATCGAGCTCAGCGCCGACGCCAACGGGGGCTTCTCGATCGGTCGCGCGATTCGTATCGGCCGCATGCTCGAGGATTACGGCTACTTCCACTACGAGGAGCCCTTGCCATATCCCGACATCGAGGGTTTGGCGCATGTCACGTCGACGCTCGATATCCCCGTTTCGGGCGGCGAACAGGACTACTCGATGTCGCAGTTCCGACGGCTACTCGGAATGCGCGCGGTGGACATCGTCCAGCCGGACATCGGATACATCGGCGGCGTCTCGCGTGCGCGCAAGGTCGCCGTCCTGGCGGAGGCCGCGGGCATCCCCTGCACGCCGCACTGCGCAAACCACTCGCTGTTGCAAGTGTTCACGTTGCATCTTGCGGTCGCCATGCCGTCGTGCAGCCAGTACCAGGAATGGAGCGCGGAGAGCCCCCGGTGGACGCACGACATATACTCGCCGATGCCGCGTGTCGTGAACGGTGAAGTCGCCGCACCGGTCCTACCGGGCTGGGGCGTCGAGATCGATTCTGCGTTCCTATCGGCGACCACGGCGCGGGTCAGCGTCCTCGCATGACGACCGGGGGAGCGGCCGAGTCATCGGCCGGCGGCCTGATCCTGATCACCGAGGTCGCCCGCGATGACGAATGGCTCGATCGGCTTCGTGCGCTCGCTCCAGGCTTCGAGATCGCCTGGAGCGAGCGGCCCACGGGCGATCAGATGTCGCGCGCCGTGGCGATCGCCGGGGCGCTCGCTCCCGAGGATCTGGCGGCTGCACCGGGTCTGAGATGGAACCACAGCTGGCGCGCCGGGGTGGATGATGAGCTTTTTCCCGAGCTCGTCGATTCGTCGGTAGAGCTGACGTCATCGACCGGGAACGGGGCGGTACCCCTTGCAGAGCATGCGATGATGCTGATGCTCATGCTCGATCGCGACGCACCGCGATGGGCCGAGGCGCAGCGAGCCCGAACCTGGGACCGATACGTCCACGGCGAACTTGCCGGCTCCACCGTGGGGATCATCGGCCTGGGCCAGGCCGGGCGTGATCTCGCGCAGAAGGCTCGTGCCTTTCACATGCGCGTGCTCGGCGTGCGTGCTCGCCCGGAGATGCCTGTGGCCGGGGTGGAGCGGATATACGGTGCCGGTGACCTTCACGAGTTCTTGCCGCAATGCGACTGGGTGGTCGTGACCGCCGCGTTGACGCCGTCGACGAGGGGGATGCTCGACGAGGAGGCATTCGCGGCGATGAAGCCCGGCGCGCGGTTCGTCAACGTGTCGCGAGGTGAGATCGCGGTTCCCGATGCGCTCCATCGCGCGCTTGAGAGCGGGCATCTCGGGGGAGCGGGGCTCGACGCTCATGCCGACGAACCGCTGTCTGCCGACGCACCGTGGTGGACGATGCCGCACGTGATCGTGACCCCGCACAACGGAGCGACAAGCTTCGGCCTGCGAGGGCGAAGCCGGGAGATCTTCGAGCGTAATCTCGAGCTGTTCGCGCGGGGCGAGACCCTTGAGAGCGTCGTCAACAAGCGACTCGGGTACTGAGGGCGGTCCGCTCGGACGCTTTCCGGCCGGGCCGCCCCCAGGTTCGCCGCGGCGACGAGGCCCGCGACGCTGCGGATCACGCGGGGGTGTCGGCTCCGAGCCGCTCGACCACCGCGAGGGCGATCTCAGCATCCTGGTCGGGCAGCCCCCCGGCGATACCGAGGCCGCCGACATGGCGGCCGGCGAAGACGAGCGGGACGCCGCCGCGGATATTCGTCAAGATCTGGCCGGTGCCCAGTGGGAGAGCCGTCGCGAGTTCACCTTGCATATAGCCGGTGGCTTTGCGGGTGGATGCGCTGGTCGCAGCCTTGCGCCGGCTCGTCTCGATGCTGTGCGGGGTCGATCCGTCAGCCCGCCCGTAGGCGACGGGGGACATTGCGGAGTCCGACACGGTGACGATCACCGCGATTCCCCGCTTCGCGCCCTCCTCGATGCCCAGCTGCACTGCGCGGAGCGCCGTCTCCAAGTTGACGTTCGCGGTTTCGATGTATGTGGACACGCTGCCTCCGTCGTCACGCTCATTCGTGATGCTATTCCGAAATGCGGAAGAGTTCTTTCGCTAGGGAGAAAATAGCGAATCGGTGATTGTTGCGCAAGGCCTGTGCTGTGCGAGGGCGGTCTGGGTGCGAAGAGGGTTGAGACTCGCCCTGTCGGGCGGGCGATGTATTGCCCGATCGGGATGCATGCGACTGCCGCCAAAATGGAATTATACTTCCACAATGCTGAATCTGTGGGATGCTGAGTGGAGAGATCTTCGCCATGAGGCGATCGACCACGGAGGAAAGGGTGCAGAACATGGGCGGAACCGAACGCGCGCGGATCGAGACAGGAGGCTTGTCGATCGACCGTGAGCTATATGACTTCGTGGCGAACGACGCGCTGCGCGGGATGGACATCGGGCCCGATGCGCTGTGGGCCGGCTTCGCGTCGATCGTCGCGGATCTGGGTCCCGAGAACGCGCGGTTGCTCGCCCGTCGCGAGGAGCTCCAGACGCAGATCGATCAGTGGCACCGCGACAATCCGATCCCGATCGACCAGACTGCCTACCGCGCATTCCTTGAGCAGATCGGGTACCTCGTTCCGGAGCCGGCGAATGTCACGGTAACGACCGAGAACGTCGATGACGAGATCGCGCACCTTGCTGGTGCGCAGCTCGTCGTCCCGGTCGACAACGCCCGCTACGCGCTCAACGCTGCGAACGCACGGTGGGGATCCCTCTACGACGCGTTCTACGGAACCGATGCGCTTCCCGGGGCCGCGCGTCCCGGTGCCTACGACCGCGCACGCGGTGACCGAGTGATCGCCGTCGTTCGGGACCTGCTCGACGAGTTTGCGCCCCTCGCCGGCGGAAGTCATTCTGATGCCACCGCTTACAGGGTCTCGGGTGGCAACCTCATCGTCGTGCAGGGCGAGCACGCATCGGCGCTCGCCGATCCGTCGTTGTTCGTCGGATATCAGGGCGAACCGGACCGACCGAGCTCGATCCTGCTGCGCCACAATGGTCTGCATCTCGACATTCGAATCGACCGTTCGAGCGCGATTGGTGCGACCGACGCGGCCGGCATCGAGGACGTCGTCGCTGAGGCGGCGCTCACGACGATCATCGATTTCGAGGACTCGATTGCGGCCGTCGACGCGGAAGACAAGGTCGCGGCCTATCGCAACTGGCTGCAGTTGAACCGCGGCGAGCTCGAGGCCTCGTTCGTCAAGGGCGGGCGCACGGTGACGCGCCGCCTCGCGGCGGACCGCCGTTACTCGGCCCCCGACGGATCCGAACTCGTTCTTTCGGGCCGCTCGGTTCTGTTCGTGCGCAACGTTGGTCACCTCATGACGACGGATGCCGTGCTCGATGCCGAAGGCAAGGAGATCGGTGAGGGGCTTCTGGACGCGCTCATCACGACCCTCGGGGCGCTCCCGGGACGCGAGCCTCAGAGCCCGTACCGTAACGGCGTCTACGGATCCGTGTATATCGTCAAGCCGAAGATGCACGGCCCCGAAGAAGTTGCGCTCACCGTCGAGCTGTTCCGTCGCGTCGAAGAACTCATCGGTCTGCCGAAGAATACCCTCAAGCTCGGCCTCATGGATGAAGAGCGCCGCACCTCGGTGAACCTTAAGGCCTCGATCGCCGAGGCTACCGAGCGTCTCGCCTTCATCAACACGGGCTTCCTTGACCGTTCGGGAGACGAGATTCACACCTCCATGGAGGCCGGCGCGCTCGTGCGCAAGGGCGACATGAAGACTCAGCCGTGGATCCGCGCATACGAATCGCAGAACGTTGACATCGGGCTGGAGGTCGGCCTGCCGGGGCATGGGCAGATCGGCAAGGGCATGTGGGCAATGCCGGACCTCATGGCCGAGATGCTCGAGCAGAAGATCGGGCATCCGAAGGCCGGCGCTTCGACAGCGTGGGTTCCGTCGCCGACCGCCGCGACTCTCCACGCGATCCACTATCACCGTGTTTCAGTTGCCCGCGTCCAAGAGGCGTTGGCCGGGGTGCGACATGGGGCGCTCGAAGACATCCTCACGGTGCCCGTCGCGCAGGACGCGAACTGGAGCGATGCGGAGAAGAGCCAGGAAGTCGACAACAACGTACAGTCCCTGCTCGGCTACGTCGTGCGCTGGATCGACCAAGGCGTCGGCTGCTCGAAGGTGCCCGATATTCACGACGTCGGGCTGATGGAAGACCGTGCAACGCTGCGCATCTCGTGCCAGCTGCTCGCCAACTGGCTGCGCCACGGCGTCGTGAGCGAAGAGCAGGTGCGCGACAGTCTTGAGCGCATGGCTGTGGTCGTCGACCAGCAGAATGCCGCTGACGAGAACTACCGTCCTATGGCCCCCCGCTTTGCCGAGAGCATTGCCTTCCGTGCGGCGAGGGATCTGGTCTTCGAGGGTGCGGCGCAGCCCAATGGATACACGGAACCGATCCTGCATCGCCGCCGCCGGGAAGCGAAGGCCGAGCGGGCATAATCGAATCGTCACGTCTCCGTGGTCGCCGGCAAGGTGTCGACGACCACGGAGACGTGCGTTGCAGCAGGGTGAGGACCAGATGGTGAACCGGGAGCGTGCGGCGCTGGGGAAGGTACCCCGGTGGCTGTTCGGGATGGGTATGGTCGTCGCGTTCGCGGCGGCCGGCGACGCGGTGCAGGTGCTCACCGGGCTGCCGATTCCGGGATCCACGCTCGGCATGATCGCCCTGCTCGTTCTGCTCCTCACGCCGCTTCGGGGCTGGCTGACGCGCATGGTCGCTCCCGCGGCCGACTCGCTCATCGCCGTGCTCCCGCTACTGCTCGTTCCGCTGGCGGTGGGCGTGGTCGGATCCTTCGGTGAGATCGCCGAGAACGCGCTCGCGATCATCGCGGCGCTCGTGATCGGCTGGCTCGTCACGTTTCTCACGGCGGCCGTGCTCGCCGACTGGCTGATGCGGCGCAGTTCATGATCTGGGCGCTTGCGCTGACCCTCCTCGTCTGGGGTGCCGCCTCGTGGCTCGCTCGCTTCGGTCGTGGCGTGCTCAACCCGGTGCTGGTCAGCACGATCGTGATCGGCGCCGTGCTACTGATCGGCCGCATCCCCCTCGAGGACTACCGCGAGGGGACGGTGCCGATCACGGCCCTCCTCGGCCCGGCTGTCGTGGCGCTGGCCTTCGCCATCCATCGGGGCGCCCGTCGCCTCGGCCGCCTGCTACCGGTGCTCGTCATCGCGGGGGTCGTCGCGACGATCGTCGGCGCCGCGACGACGGTCGCCGTCGCATGGGCCCTCGGTGCGTCGGACGACCTCCTGCGGATCCTCGCCCCGAAGCACGCGACCAGCGCCGTATCGGCGGCGGTCGCGGGGGTACTCGGCGTCGACGCCTCGCTGGCGGCGGTCTTCTCGATCCTCACGGGCATCCTCGGGGCAATAGCGGGGCCGCCGCTGCTACGGCTGATCCGTGTGAAGGATCCGGTCGCCGGCGGGTTCGCCGTCGGCCTCTCCGCGCACGCGATCGGCACGGCGCGGGCGATGGAGGAGAACCCGACGATGGGCGAATCTTCGGCGTTGGGCCTCGCCCTCGCCTCGCTGCTCGTGCCGCTGACGATCCTGGGGGCCTCGCTTCTCCGCTGGCTCTGATGCCATAATGAGGGTGCATTCGTCTTTGCATGAATATGCACGCCGATTCAATGGAGAACGCATGACCAGCGCACACATCCCGAACCTCACGTCTCTCACGCTCGGAACGTCGCCCCTCGGCGGCGGCACGCTCCCCGGATCCGCGGAGGAGGCCGCCGCGGTGGAGACGGCGATCGCGATGCTCCGCTCCGGACATCTCGTCGACACCGCGAACATGTACGCGGGCGGACGCTCGGAGGAGGTCATCGGCATCGCGCTCGGCGAGCTGAGCCCCGAGGAGCGCGAGGCCGCCGCGGAGCGCCTCATCACGAAGGTCGACCGCGACCTCGAGACGGGGATCCTCGACGGGGACCGCGTGCGCCGCTCGTACGAGGAGAGCCTTGCCCGCCTCGGTGTCGACCGCGTGCGCTACCTGCACCTACATGATCCGTACCTCACGCCGTTCGCCGAGGCGAGCGGCGCGGGTGGAGCCATCGAGGCGATGGTCGCCCTGCGCGAAGAAGGCGCGACCGACGCCATCGGTATCGCAGCGGGCAGGGTCCCCGTCGTCGCGCAATACGTCGCGACCGGGGCGTTCGATTTGCTCCTGCTCCACAATCGCCTGACCCTCGTCGATCGGAGCGCGACGGGCCTCATGACGGAGGCGAAGAGCCGCGGCATGACGGTCTTCAACGCGGCCCCGTTCGGCGGTGATCTGCTCGCGAAGGGATCCACCGCCGGCACCTCATACGCGTACCGGCCGGTGACGGACGAACTGCGCGCCTGGACGGCACGCGCCGAGGAGGTCTGCGCCAGCCATGGCGTGCCGCTGAACGCGGTCGCCCTGCAGTTCTCGCTGCGCTCACCGCTCGTCGACTCGACCGTCGTCGGGATCAGCTCGCCCGCCCGTCTCGAGGAGGCGCTCACTCTCGCGGCAACCGAGATCCCGGACGGTGTATGGGACGAGATCGAGGCGCTCGGCGCCGCGCCCTCCACGGTCCGCGACGATCTCGAGCCCGTACTGTGACGGCCTACTGGGAGTCCTTCGCGCCGGGCGAGGGGCGCCGCGCCCCGCGCGCCGACGCCGTCACCGACGCCCGCACGATCTCGCTGAACGGCACGTGGGCTTTCCGGCTCTCGCCCACCGCGCTCGGTACGGGCGAGGCGTTCATCGCGGACGACTTCGATGCATCCGGCTGGGACGAGATGCGCGTGCCGAGTCACTGGGTGCTCGAGGAGTTCACCCCGCTCTCGGGCGGATCCGCGAGGAACATGCGGGGGACCGCCGAGGGTCCGCTCTACACGAACACGGCCTATCCGATCCCGATCGATCCGCCCTTCGTGCCGCACGAGAACCCGACGGGCGACTACCGCACCGAGTTCGAGGTCCCCGACGGCTTCGGCGACGCCGTGCTGCGCTTTCAAGGCGTCGACTCGTGCGCGAAGGTGTGGCTCAACGGGGTCGAGCTCGGCTGGTCCACCGGATCCCGCCTGCCCTTCGAGTTCGACGCGCCCGTGCGCCCCGGCCGCAACGTGCTCGCCGTGCGCGTGCACCGCTTCTCGTCGGGCACCTACCTGGAGGACCAGGACATGTGGTGGCTGCCCGGCATCTTCCGCGATGTCGAGCTGATCGAACGCCCGGCCGGCGCCATCGACGACCATTTCGTGCACGCCGACTACGACCACGCCACCGGTGTCGGCACACTGCGCGTCGACGCGTCGTGCGCCGCCGTCGTCGAGCTTCCCGAACTCGGGATCCGGATTCCCGCGGGCGAGACCTGGTCCGGACCCGTGGATCCGTGGAGCGCGGAGCGGCCGCGGCTGTACCGCGGATCGCTCCGATCAACGGGCGAGACCGTCTCTCTCGCCGTCGGGTTCCGCCGCGTATCGATCGACGACGGAGTCTTCTGCGTCAACGGCCGCCCCGTGAAGCTGCGGGGCGTCAACCGGCACGAGCACGACGCCGATCGGGGGCGCACGCTTTCCCTCGACGATATGCGCCGCGACATCGAGCTGATGAAGCGCGCGAACGTCGACGCCGTGCGCACAGCGCACTATCCGCCGCATCCCGAGTTCCTGCGGCTCTGCGACGAGTACGGCCTGTGGGTGCTGCTCGAGAACGACCTCGAGACGCACGGCTTCATCTACGAAGGGTGGGAGAACAACCCGCCCGCGCTGCCCGAGTGGCGGGACGCGATCATGGATCGCATGCGCCGCACGCTCGAGCGCGACAAGAACCACCCCAGCATCGTCGTCTGGTCCATGGCGAACGAGTCGATGACGGGCGACGGCTTCGCCGAGATGCGCGCCTGGATCGATGAGCGGGACGGATCCCGACCCGTCATCTACGAGCGCGACCCGTCCTATCGCGACAGCGACTTCTATTCGGTCATGTACCCGTCGCTCGAGGTGCTCGAGCAGATCGGGCGCCGCGAAGAGCCCGGCTCGCGCAAGGTCGGCATGCACGGCATGGAGTTCGACGACGACGCGTCCGACGGGCACGATCCGGTCGATGAGCGCCGCCGCGGCCTGCCCTTCCTGCTCATCGAGTACGCGCACGCGATGGGCAACGGACCCGGATCGCTCGGCGATTACTGGGAGATCATGGCGAAGCACGACCGCATCTGCGGCGGCTTCGTGTGGGAGTGGATCGATCACGGCTTCCGCGGCCCGGATGGCGGCTTCCTGCACGGCGCCGACATCGACTACGAGCCGAATGGCGGACGCTTCAACCTCGACGGCCTCCTCTTCTCGGATCGCACGCCGTCCCCCGCGATTCGCGAGCTCGCGAAGGCATATGCCCCGATCGTCATATCCGTCTCGGCGTCATCGATCACGGTGACGAACACGCGCCACGCGCGCCCGACCGACGACCTGGCCTTCCGCTGGTCGTGGACGAGCGGCGCCTCGGTCGTGGCGAGCGGATCCTTCGAGCTGTTGATCGAGGCCGGAGCGACGGCCGTCATCGACGCCCCCGAGGCCCCCTCGGGCGACGACCTCGTGCTGACGATCGAGGCCGTACTGGCATCGGACGAGCTCTGGGCGCCGGCCGGGCACGTGGTCGCCTGGGGACAGCACGTCGTCCCCGCACCCGTCGCGCCCGAGTTGCGGAGAAGCACCGCAACCGCGGAGGAGTCCGCGGGAACGGATCCGCGGTTCGGGGCCGTCTCCGACGGGCCGGCTCACGGGATCCGCATCGGTGACGCCCTCTTCGAGGGCGGACGGCTCGTGAGGCTCGGCGGGCTCGACCTCGCGGGCCCGACCCTCGACCTGCACCGTGCGCCGACGGAGAACGACCACGGGCAGGGCGGCAACAACAACCTTGCGAAGATGTGGCAGCAGGTGGGGCAGAACCGGCTTATCGACCGCGTGTCCTCCGCCGAGATCGATGGCGAGGAGCTCGTCGTGCGCGGCCGGATGGGTGCCGCGACCCGCAATCACGCCGCGGAGTGGGAGATGCGCTGGCGCGCCGCGGGCGACGGGCTCGAACTCACCACGACGGTCGACTTCGTGGGCCCGTGGGGCGACACCCCCTACCAGCACCACGACGTGTGGATCCCGCGCATCGGGCTGCTGTTCTCACTCGGCTCGGCCCAGGACGCGCGCTGGTTCGGGCGCGGGCCCGACGAGACGTATGCCGACTCGCGTATGGGAGCGCGCGTCGGGGAGTGGACCCGGGCGGTCGACGACATGCAGACGCCGTACGAGGTGCCGCAGGAGAACGGCAATCACGTCGAGACCCGCTGGCTAGAGATCGGCGGTCTGCGCGTCGAGGGCGACTTCGACTTCACCGCCCGTCGATGGACCTCGCACGACCTCGAGCGCGCCGCCCATCACCGCGAGCTGCGTGACAGCGGCCGGGTATGGCTCAATATCGACCACTCGCAGATGGGCATCGGCTCGGCCTCGGTCGGCCCCGCCCTCCCCGAGAAGTATCGAGTGCCGCGAGAACGTACGAGTTGGACGGTGCGGTTGAGCGAGGTCTGAGGCTGCACGAACCTCGGAGAAATCACGAGCCTCGGGGGAATCACGCGGATCTCCCCGAGGCTCGTGATACTTCCGAGACCGGTGCGGCTACGCGGCGGGCGCCCGGACGGGGCGGACGTGGCGGGCACGCGGCCCCGAGCTCGGAAAAATCACGTACTTCGGGGCTCCGGTGCGGATCCTTCCGATTCTGGTGATTTCTCCGAGTCTCGGGTGCGTACGGTGTCGGCGGCGGTGCGGGTGATGATCTCGCGCGCCGTGTCCGCGGCGGCGTCGGCGGCGCCCGTGAGGATCCGTTCCGCGAGCTCGGCGTGGAGGGCGACGTCGCGGGGATCCGCGTGCGCGACGGTGGCGGCGCGCTCGCGGAGGGCCTCGGAGACGACGCCCGCAAGGCGGACGAACATGGCGTTCCCGGACGCCTCGAGCATCGCGCGGTGAAACAGGGCGTCTCGCTCGCCGAAGGTCGCCGCATCGGAGGAGGCGAGAGCTTCGGCGGCAGCCTCGAATCGGACCAACGGGCCCGCGTCCGAGCCTCCGGCCTGCATCGCCGCGAGCCGCGCGGCCTCCGGCTCGATCGCGATGCGCAGTTCGAGCAGCTCCCGCACCTGCTCGTCGTGCCGGGGCGAGGCCAGGTTCCAGCGGATGACGCGCGGATCCAGCACGTTCCAGTGCTCGGGCGCCTGCACCACGAGCCCGACGCGTTTCACGGGCCGCACCATGCCCAGGGTTTCGAGCACGCGGGCGGCCTCGCGCACCACGCTGCGGGAGGCTCCGGTCGACTCCTCGATATCCTGTGCCGTCAGCACCGCGGGCGCCGTGCCCGCGCAGATCGCGGGGCCGACCCGGTCGAGCACCTGCTCGAACAGGCCGATCACCGCCGCGCCACGCCCTTCTTCACGGGGGTGATGACGAGCTCGTTGATGCACACCGAGGGAGGGGACGTCGCGACGAACTCGACCGCGTCGGCGACGTCGTCGGCCGTCATCATGTGGCTGCGCGCCTCGGCGTCCGGCACGTTCGGGCGCATCGCGAGGAAGTCGCTGTCGACGTCGCCCGGACAGAGGTGACAGGCGCGGATCCCGTTGACGTTCTCCTCGTCGTTGAGCGATTCGGCGAGGTTGCCGACGGCCGTCTTCGATGCGCCGTAAGCGACGCCCGACATCGCGCCGAAGCGCCACCCGGCGAACGATGAGACGAACACGACGGTGCCCTCCCCGCGCTCGCGCATGCCGGGCAGGGCCGCGTGGGCGAGGTTCAGGCAGCCCGTGAGATTGGTTCCGACGATCGCCTCGAAACTCTCGGGTGTCAGATCGGCCCAGGCGCGGTTCGGCGCGTTGACTCCTGCGGAGGCGACGACATCGGTGACGGGGCCGAGTTCGCGCACGATCGTGTCGTGCGCGGCGAGCACGGCATCCGAGTCGGTGACGTCGAGCGGCACCGCGATCGCGGATCCGCCCGCCGCGACGATCTCGTCGCGCGCGCTCTCGAGCGCCTCGATCCGTCGCCCCGAGAGCGCGACGGCGAAGCCGCGCGCCGCGAGGCGCAGCGCGCTCGCGCGCCCCATGCCGCTTCCCGATCCCGTGATCCACACCACGCGCTGAGTCATGTATAAAGTATGCATTAATCGGTCGCGATGCGCGACTTGCCGCGAACGAAGGAGTACGCACATGAACATCGACCTCTCGGGCCGCGTGGTCGTCGTGACCGGAGCCGCGCGCGGAATCGGGCGCGAGATCGCGGAGGCCTTCGCGCGCGAAGGTGCGACCACGATCGGCCTCGATCTGCGCGTCCCGGACGACGCCGCGGAGGGCATCGACTGGCGCGTGGGTGACATCACGGACCTCGCCGCCGTCACCCGGGTGATCGATGCGGTCGTCGCCGAGCACGGATCGCTCGACGTCGTCGTCAACAACGCGGGCGTCAACGCTCCCGGAGCGGTCGATGAGATCGAGCCGGCGCTGTGGGATCTGGCGTTCGACGTCAACGTGCGCGGCACGTTCAACGTGTGCCGGGCGGCGATCCCACACCTGAAGAAGCAGCGCTCGGGGCGGATCATCAACGCCGCGTCGTTCGCCGCGATCGTTCCGAGCATCGCCTCGGCTGCCTATTCGGCGTCGAAGGCCGCGATCGTGTCGTTCACGCGCGTTCTCGCGGGCGAGCTCGGCCCCTGGAACGTCACCGTCAACGCCTACGCTCCCGGCATGGTGCCGACGGCGATGAACGGCTTCGCCGAGATGAGCGCCGAGGATCAGGCCGAGCGGCTCGGCACGCTGTCGCTGCGCCGGTGGGAGACGCCCGAGGACGTGGCGAATCTCATCCTGTTCCTGGCCAGCGACCTCGCAGGCTACATCACGGGCACCCTGCACGACGTGTCGGGCGGCAAGCTGGCCACGCAGGCCCCCTGGCAGGCGTACGAGCTGGAGGGTGCGCGCCCCGCCTGAGGGGTGTCGGGCGCACCCCGCACCCGGTAGCCTGCTGGTTGAAACGTTTCGAAACGAGGACCCCGTGACAGAGCTGTCCGCTAATTTCCGCACCCCGCCGCGCGAGGCGGCCCCGATGATGCGCTGGTGGTGGTTTGGGCCCGACCAGACGCCGGAACGGATCCGGCGCGAGCTGACCGCCATGCGCGACGCGGGTCTGCGCGGTGCCGAGGTGTCGTACGTCTACCCGATGTCGGGCGAGGGCGATGCCTTCCTCAGCGCCGCGCACCTCGCGAACCTGCGTCACGCCGGCGAGGTCGCCGAGGAGCTCGGGCTGCGCCTCGACATCACGCTCGGCAGCGGGTGGTCGTACGGCGGCCGTCACATCGGCTCCGAACATGCCGCACGCACCCTGCATTGGGATCGTTACGAGATCGGCCCCGGAACGCGGACGATCCCGATCCCCGTCGCATGGCCGGGCGACGAGTTCGTGGGCGCGTACATCGGCGACGGATCCATCCAGGAGACCCCCGATGGCGTCTGCCTGCTCGACAGCGACGAGGACGGAATCCGGATCCCGGCGGGCGACGGCCCGCGCGTCGTGCTCGTGGCGGTCTCGCGGCTGACGGGGCAGAACGTCAAGCGTGCGGCGCGCGGCGCCGAGGGGCCCGTGCTCGACCACTATTCGGCGGACGCGATCCGGCACCACATCTCGGTCGTCGCCGAGCCGCTGCTCGCCGCCGTCGGCACAGTGGGATCGGTGTTCTGCGACAGCCTCGAGGTGTACCACGGCGACTGGACGCCGCGCTTCGCGGAGGAGTTTCGCACTCGCCGGGGGTACGAGCTGATCCCCGAGCTGTGGCGGCTGGAGGTCGAGACCCCGGAGAGCGGCCGGATCCGTGCCGACATGGGACGGACTCGCACCGAGCTGTACGAAGACGGATTCCTGAAGCCGCTTCGCGCCTGGGCCGCGTCGAAGGGCGTGCCGCTGCGCGTGCAGGGCTACGGCGAGCCGCCCGCCGCCGTCAGCAGCTATCGCTACGTCGACCAGATCGAGGGTGAGGGCTGGGGATGGCGGTACCTCACGCAGAGCCGCTGGGCCTCCTCGGGCGCCCGCCTCGTCGGCGCGAGCATCGTCTCCGCCGAGACCTGGACATGGAACCACTCGCCGTCGTTCCGCGCCACGCCTCTCGACATCATCGGCGAGGTGCACGAGCACGTGCTCTGCGGCATCAATCAGTTCTTCGGGCACGGCTGGCCGTCGACGCCGACCGACGGCCCCGGCGTCGGCAACGTCTTCTACGCCGCCGCCGCGCTCGACGACCGCAACGCCTGGTGGCCCGTGGCGCCCGAGCTGTGGCGCTACGTCGCGCGGCTGTCGTGGATCATGCGTCAGGGCAGCCGCGTAGCCCGCGTCGGCCTCTACGCGCCGACGCGCGACATCGACGCCGCGAGCTTCGGCCTGGATCTCTCGCGCCGCACCCGCGAGTGGGTGGGCCCCGTGATCCCCGGCGCGATCCGCGATGCCGGTCATGACTACGATCTCTTCGATGACGCCGCGATGACCCTCCTCGCGCCCGACGCCTTCGACGCGATCGTGCTGCCGCGGGCGAGCGAGGTGCCTGCCGAGTGGATCCTCGCCGCCCGGGAGGCGGGCACGCTCGTGATCGCGATCGACCGCGGGCCGCTCGCGGATTCGCTCGTCGACCTCGTGATCGCCGAGGGCGAGCTCAGGGCCGCGCTCGAGGAGCGCCTCGTCTCGGATCATCCCCTCGTCGTGCCGGAGGAACACCGAGACGCGATCGGCGTGAGCCACCGCCGTCTCGACGGAGTCGACGCGTTCTTCGTCGCCAACACCGCCGCGGTTCCGGCACGGTTGGAGTTCGCGCCGACGGCCGCGCACGCCCCCTGGTCTCTCGCGGATCCGCGCACGGGCGAGCTCACGTCGCTCGCGCCCGGCGCGCTGACCCTCGCACCGTACCAGGCCGTCGTCATCATCGGCGGGGTCGACCTGCCGCGAGGCTCCGCCGCATCTCCGGGCTACGAGGCGGGCCCCGCGCTCCACGGGTGGACGGTGGAGTTCGCGGGCTCCGATCCGGAAGCCGTCGGCCTCCCGCACCGGTGGGAGGATTCGCGAACGGGGTACTCCGGATCCGCGAGCTACCGCGCTCGCTTCACGCTCGAGGGCGGTGCCGATGCGGTGCTCGATCTCGGCAGCCTCGAGGCGATCCCGAGCGAGATCGCCGACCGCGGGATCCGCGGGCCGTCTTTCCGGGCCAAGGTCACATATCCCGTGGGGGTGGCGGCGTCCGTGCGCATCGACGGTCGCGACGTCGGATCCGCTTGGTCGGCGCCGTTCCGCATCGAGCTGGGCGCGCTCGCCGCGGGCGAGCACGAGCTCGAGATCGTCGTGCACAACACGACCGCGAATCGTCTCGCCGCCGACGAGCACCTCCCGGAAGCCGCCGCCGCCGCCGAGCGTGTGCACGGTCGCCGCTTCCGGATCCAGGACCTCGACCTGGCCCTCACCGGCGTCGAATCCGGCCTGCTGCGGGAGCCGGTGCTGCTGATCGGGCGCTAACTCTTCCCAATCCCACGATTCTCCCGCAACTCCTACCGCGTCGGCGTAGGAGTTGCGGGAGAATCGTGGAGTTACAGGGCACGGATGGCCTCGAAGAGGTCGTCGTCGCCGACCTGGCCGCCCTTGAGAAGCAGCTCGATGCCGTCGACGTCGGAGGAAGCCGCGTGCGCCCGCAGCAGCACGACGTTCGCCCAGGGGTTCGCGGCGATCGACAGCGAGGTCACCCCCAGCAGGCCCGTGACCCGGCTCGACGTGTCGCCGCCGGCGACGATCATGCGTCGCGTGTGGGCCAGCGCGGCGCGGATCGCCTCGGCGCTCGCTGCGGCGATCGCCGGGAGCACGTCGTCGATTCCGCACGCGTCGGCGTCGTCCGACGTCAGCACCACGCTGCGCCCGGCCGCGAGCGCCGCGACGACGTCATCGAGCGGTCCGCCCGCGAGATCGAGGGGGCGCACGAGCCACCCGGCGGCCGCCGCGTGATCCGCCTGGCGGCGGGTCGCCGCCGACCGGCTGCCCGAGACGACGAGCACGGGCCCCGTCTCGGATCCGCGGCTCGGGATCGGATCCGCCTCCTGCGGATCCGCGATGGCGATCGCATGGCTGAGGCCACCGGATCCGATCGCGAAGACCGGGCGCGGGAGACCCTGGAGGGCTTCGCCGACAACCCGCAGGTGCGACTCGTCGAGCGCGTCGAGCACGATCCCCGCGGCACCGGAATCACGGATCCGCGCGGCGAGCGGGTGACCCGGGCCTTCGGAGCTGGGCCCGCTGTACGGAGCAGCGTCCGGGGAGGAATCGGCAGCGTGGGACCGATCTCGCAATTCGGGGTCGCCCGGGGCGGGGTACTGCGTGAAGGGGATGTTCGACAGGGGGAGTGAGGTCTGCAGGCGCAGGTGCTCCGCCAGGTCGGACTCGTGCATCGGGGTCGACGGGTGCTGCGACATCGTCGGCTGGCGGTCGAGTCGGTAGACGGTGCCGCGCTCGGCCGCGAAGTGGTGGCCGAACGCGGTGTAGCGGCCGAAGTCGGGCTGGGCGAAGAGGATCGGCGCCGTGCCGGCGAAGCGCGAGCGCGACGCCTCGAGCACGCGGCCGATGCTCCCGATCGAGGGGGAGGAATCGGCGGTCGAGCACGCCTTGTATTGCACGATGTCGGGATCCGTCGAGAGCAGCAGATCGAGCGCGGGCCCGACCTCGCTCTCGATGAGGTCCGTCGGCAACGAGCGCGCGACGCCCGCGATGCCGACCACATCGTTCGTGGTGGCGGCCTCCGCGAGTGCGGCCTCCGACGGGCGGCCGACGAAGAGCCGCGCCGACCACCCCCGCCGCGCGAACTGAAGGAGCACGTCGACGGAGCCGGTGAAGTCGTCGCCGTAGAAGGCGACGCGGAGGCGCGCCCCGGGTCGGTCGCCCGCCGCGCCAGCGCTCGCCGTAGCCGAGCCGGTGACCCGCATCGCCGCACCTCTCGGGCCGACGCCGCCCGCCATATCGCCACCCATGCGCATCACGCTACGTTACGCCCGCACGGTGCCGAAGCGTTCGGCCGCGCGGCGCAACGCCGACGACGACGCGTAGGCCTCGTCGATGCTCTCGCCGCGCTCGGCCGAGGCCCAGGCCTCGCGCATGCTCGCGACGCCGCCGGCCGGTCCGTCGGGGTGACCGTGGATGCCGCCGCCCGAGAGCACGAGCAGATCCGAGGTGCCGGTCGCCGCGTAGGTGTCGTGGGCGAGACCCGCCCACTGCCCGCTCGAGAGCACCGGAACGGTGGGCGAGACCCCGAGCAGCGGCGTGCGCACGTCGGAGATCGCGGTGAGCACCTGCTCGTCCGACTCGTAGAACTTGTTGCTGATGCCGTTCGTGTGCAGGTGATCGGCACCCGACAGGCGCGCGAGCTTCTGCCACGCGCGGAACGCGATGCCTACCTGGTCGCTCCGGCCGATGGATCCGAACATCGCCCGGTGGCCGTGGATCGGTACCTGAGAGCGGCGGGAGATGTACTCGAGACCCGAGAGCCCGATCATGTTGATGCACGTCATGATGCAGGTGCCGCCGGCGGCGACGACGAGGTCGTGGTTGGCCTCGAGGCGGTCGATGTCGTCGGTGATGTTGAAGGCGTACATCGGCATCTTGCCGGTGCGGTCGGCGTGCTTTTTCAACACGGGCATGACGGCGTTCACGCGCGCCTTGAGCGGCGAGTGAGGGCCGTTGCCCTGCAGTTCGTCATCCTTGATGAAGTCGATTCCCGCCGTCGCGAGCTCGTCGACGACCTCCGCGAGCTCGTGCGGTGCGAGCCCGATGCTCGGCTTGATGATCGTGCCGAGCAGCACCCCCGTCGGGGCGTTCATGAGCTCGCGCGTGCCCGTCAACCCGAAACGGGGCCCCGCGTAGCGCACCGCGAACTCGGCGGGCAGATCGAGGTCGACCAGGCGGATCGCGGCGAGCTCCTTGATCTCGAACAGGTTGCCCGCGACGGCGGCCAGCAGATTCGGGATCGACGGGCCGAAGTTGTCGAGCGGGTAGCGGATCACGAGCCTCGCGCGGCGGCGCATACTCGGATCCCCGACGCTGCCCGGCAGGGGAGCGGATCCGGTGAGCGGCAGCTCTTCGAGGCTCGCGACCTGTGCCGCGAAGCGGGCACGAAGGTCGTCCGTCTCGCGCTCGACGCGCACGAAGGTTCCCGTGGACTGCTCGCCCGCGAGGATCTCCGCCGCTTGCTGCAGCGGCAGCGACGTCTCGATCTCGTATGTGGCGTGGACGTAGGAGCTCATCACCACACCACCGGGAGCCAGACCGACATCTCGCCGGCGCCGCGATTGCCCCACGCGTAGTA
>Ga0164243_10001221_pt1 | contig 44355 bp, 38 predicted proteins | sample OricompcompostOP_FD_108781 | JGI IMG/M metagenome (GOLD analysis project Ga0164243, IMG submission 108781) | Organic Plus compost microbial communities from Emeryville, California, USA - Original compost - Organic plus compost (OP) | ecosystem: Engineered > Solid waste > Mixed feedstock >...
ATAGCCGAGCGCATGGAATCTCCGTTGGGAAGCGGCTTGAAGCGGTCGGCTTCCTCCCCGCCCTCGCCGGTGTTGGAGCGTCCGCCGATCCGGTTCATCGCGATGGCGAGCGTCGTATGCGCTTCCCGGCTGATCGAGCCAAAGCTCATCGCGCCGGTGGAGAAGCGCTTGACGATCTCGCTCGCCGGCTCGACCTCCTCAATCGGGATCGGCTCGGCCGCGTAGCGGAACTCCATCAGCCCGCGGATAGTCAGCAGGCGCCGGTTCTGTTCGTTGATTCCGTCGGCGAAGGTCTTGTATTCCTCGGGAATATTGCCGCGGACAGCATGCTGCAGGCTGGCAACCGACTGCGGGGTCCAGGCATGTTCCTCGCCGCCGATGCGATAGGCATAGGCGCCGCCGACATCGAGCACGTCGACCTCGGTCCGCTGGGGACGGAAGGCATCGCGATGCCGCCGGGCGGCCTCCTCGGCAATCTCGGCGATGCCGATGCCTTCGATGGTCGTCGCGGTGCCGGTGAAATATTTCTCCACGAAGCCCGAGGACAGGCCGACCGCGTCGAAGATCTGGGCGCCGCAATAGCTTTGATAGGTGGAGATGCCCATCTTGGACATCACCTTGAGGATGCCCTTGCCGACCGCCTTGATATAGTTCCCGCGGGCCTTTTCGACATCGACGCGCAGCTCGCCGTCCCGGTGCAGCTGGTCGATCGTCTCGAACGCCAGATAGGGGTTGATCGCCTCTGCGCCATAGCCGGCGAGGACGCAGAAGTGATGGACCTCCCGCGCTTCCCCGGTCTCGATCACCAGGCCGGTCTGCATGCGCAGGCCCTGGCGGATGAGATGATGGTGGACAGCACCGGTGGCGAGCGCCGCCGGGATCGGGATGCGATCCGGGCCGACCGCGCGATCGGACAGGATCAGCACGTTGACGTCGGCGAGCACCGCCTCGGTGGCTTCCCAGCACAGCCGCTGGAGCGCGGCTTCCATCGCCTGGGCACCGGCTCCGGCCGGCCAGGTCGCATCGAGCGTCGCGGTGCGGAAGGCGCCGTCGAGCACGTCCTGGATCGCACGGATCTTCTCCAGATCCTCATTGGTGAGGATCGGCTGCGACACCTCGAGCCGCTTGTGGTTGCCGGCATGGTGGCCGAGCAGGTTCGGGCGCGGGCCGATCATGGACACGAGCGACATCACCAGTTGCTCGCGGATCGGGTCGATCGGCGGATTGGTGACCTGGGCGAAATTCTGCTTGAAATATTCGTAGAGGAGCTTGGGCCGCTCCGACAGCACCGCGATCGGCGTGTCGGTGCCCATCGAGCCCACGGGATCGTCGCCATTCTCGGCCATCGGCGCGAGGAAGAAGCGCAGATCCTCCCGGGTGTAGCCGAACAGCTGCTGCCGATCGGTGAGGTTCACCGGGCTTTCGGCCGGCGGGTCATAAGGGCTCGGCGGCAGATCGGCGAGGTTGAACTGGGTCTCGCGCAGCCAGTCGCCATAGGGCTCGGCCTCGGCGAGACGGGCCTTGATCTCCTCATCCTCGACGATGCGGCCTTCCTCGAAGTCGATCAGCAGCATCTTCCCCGGCTGAAGCCGCCACTTGCGGACGATCTTCTCCTCCGGGATCGGCAGCACGCCGGATTCCGAGGCCATCACGACCTTGTCGTCGTCGGTGACGAGGAAGCGCGCCGGACGGAGCCCGTTGCGGTCCAGAGTCGCGCCGATCTGGCGCCCGTCGGTGAAGGCGATGGCGGCGGGACCGTCCCACGGCTCCATCAGCGCGGCATAATATTCGTAGAAGGCGCGGCGGTTCGGATCCATCTGGGCGTTGCCGGCCCAGGCTTCCGGGATCAGCAGCATCACCGCATGGGCGAGCGAATAGCCGCCGGCGAGCAGCAGCTCGAGCGCATTGTCGAGCGACGCGGTGTCCGACTGTCCGTGCGGGATCAACGGCCACATCTTGTCGAGATCGGCGCCGAGCAGCGGGGATTCGAGCGTGCGGCGGCGCGCGTTCATCCAGTTCACATTGCCGCGAACCGTGTTGATCTCGCCGTTGTGGGACAGGTAGCGGAACGGGTGCGCCAGCTTCCACGACGGGAAGGTGTTGGTCGAGAAGCGCTGGTGCACCATCGCCAGCGCGGATTCGCTAAGGGGATTGGTGAGATCCTCGTAGAAGGTACCGACCTGCCTGGCGAGCAGCAGCCCCTTGTAGACGATCGTCCGGGTCGAGAAGGACGGGATGTAGAAATCCGCGAGCCCCGGCATGTGGCGCTTCTTCGCCAGCTCGGTGAGCGGGTTCTGGATCTGCTTGCGGATGGCGAGGATCTTGCGTTCGAACGCGTCCTGATCCTTGATGTGCTGGCCCCTGGCGATGATCGCCTGACGGATCACCGGCATGGAATCGAGCACCGCCTGGCCGAGGCCCGCGGTGTTGATCGGGACTTCGCGCCAGCCGAGCAGGGTCTGGCGCTCCGCGGCGACGAAGCGCTCGAACTGGCTGAGCGCTGCGTTGCGCGCCTCTTCCTCCTGCGGGAAGAAGCACATGGCGACCGCATAGTCGCCGGGAGGCGGCAGGGTGATGCGATTCTCTTCCGCCCAGGCGCGAAAGAGCTTGTCGGGAATCTGGATCAGGCAGCCGGCGCCGTCGCCCATCAGCGGGTCCGCGCCCACCGCGCCGCGGTGATCGAGATTGACGAGGATCTGGAGGCCCTGGCGGATGATGTCGTTCGACTTGCGGCCCTTCACATCCGCGATGAATCCGACACCGCAGGCGTCATGTTCGTTGCGAGGATCGTAGAGACCCTGGGCTTCCGGCACGCGCCGGGGACCGGTGCGGATGGAGACGTCGCCTCCCTCCATCCCCTCGAGGAGAGGGGCACCGGGCGGGTGAACGTTCTGGATGAGTGCCTGGGTCATTACGCCAATTCCCTGTTTCGCATTTCGTAGGCTGAGATCGCGGCCTCGCTTTTCAGGGTCAGGGCGATCTCGTCTAGCCCCCGCATGAGGCATTCGCGTCGGAACGGATCGAGTTCGAACGGAAAGCGATCCTGCAGCGGGGAAGTAACCGTCATCGTCTCGAGGTCGACGGTGATCGGATGTTCCTTGGCCACCTCCAATAACCGATCGACGGCGGCCTGATCCAGCACGACCGTGACAATTCCGTTCTTGAAGGCGTTTCCGGAGAAGATGTCGGAGAAGCTGGGAGCGATCACCGCCTTGATGCCCATCCCGACCAGGGCCCAGGCGGCATGCTCGCGGCTCGACCCGCAGCCGAAATTGTCGCCGGCGATCAGGATCGGCGCGCCGGCGAAGCCCGGATCCTCCAGCACATTGTCCGGCGTTCCCCGAAGCGCCTCGAACGCATGCTCGGCGAGGCCGGTGCGCAGGATCGTCTTCAGATAGGACGCCGGAATGATCAGGTCCGTGTCGACATTCTTGAGGCCGAGCGGATAGGCGCGGCCCTGGATCTGGGTGACGCCGGTCATGGGCGGGGTTCCTGTGACATCCAGAGGTTCGAAATCCTCCCCTGCGGTTGCAGGGGACGGGGGCCGCCGCAGGCGGTGGAGGGGTTTCCCTTCCCCAACGAAGGACCCGTCCACCACCCTTCGGGTGGTCCCCCTCCCCTCGCACCCGAGGGGAGGAACTGACGTGCGAAGCGCATCATCCTACCAGCTCCCTGACATCCGTCAGCCGGCCGGTGACCGCGGCGGCGGCGGCCATGGCGGGGGAGACGAGGTGGGTCCGCGCGCCCGGGCCCTGCCGACCGACGAAATTGCGGTTCGAGGTCGAGGCGCAGCGTTCCTGCGGCGGCACCTTGTCCGGATTCATCGCGAGGCACATCGAGCAGCCGGGCTCCCGCCATTCAAAGCCGGCTTCGAGGAAGATGCGGTCCAGCCCCTCGGCTTCGGCCTGGCGCTTCACCAGGCCCGAGCCGGGGACGATCAGCGCCTGGCGGATGCCGTCGCTGATCCGGCGGCCGCGCACGACATCGGCGGCGGCCCGCAGGTCCTCGAGGCGGCTGTTGGTGCAGCTGCCGATGAAGATGTGCTGGACGGGAACGTCCTGCATCCGGGTGCCGGGGGCGAGCCCCATGTAATCGAGCGACTTTTGCGCCGCCTCGCGCTTGGCGGGATCGGCGAAGCTGTCCGGATCCGGAACGGCGCCGGTGATCGGCACCACGTCCTCCGGGCTGGTGCCCCAGGTGACGTTGGGCGCGATGTCCTGCGCGTCGAGGCGGACGCTGCGATCGAAGACGGCGCCGTCGTCGGTGCACAGCTGCTTCCAGCGCTCGACCGCCCGCCCCCAGCTGTCGCCGGCCGGAGCCATCGGACGGCCCTCGAGATAGGCGAAGGTCTTCTCGTCCGGCGCGAACAGGCCGGAACGGGCGCCGCCCTCGATCGACATGTTGGCGACGGTGAGCCGCCCTCGATGCTCATGTCGGCGAAGGTGCCGCCGCGATATTCGATGACGTGGCCGGTACCGCCAGCAGTGCCGATGCGGCCGATGATCGCCAGGATCACGTCCTTGGGCGAGACGCCGAAGCCCAGCGTGCCCTCGACCCGCACTTCCATCGTCTTCGACGGCTTCAGCAGCAGGGTCTGCGTGGCGAGCACATGTTCGACCTCGCTGGTGCCGATCCCGAAAGCGAGCGCGCCGACCGCCCCGTGCGAGGCGGTGTGGCTGTCGCCGCAGACGACGGTGGTGCCCGGCAGGGTGAAGCCCTGTTCCGGCCCGACGACATGGACGATGCCCTGGGCGGCATCGGTGGCGCCGATATAGGGCACCCCGAATTCGGCGACATTCTGCTCCAGCGCTTCGAGCTGCCTGGCGCTCAGCGGATCGCCGATCGCCAGGCGGTTGCCGTCCGGTCCGACGCGCGGCGTGGTCGGCAGGTTGTGATCGGGCACCGCCAGGGTGAGATCCGTCCGCCGCACCTTGCGGCCGGCGAGCCGCAGCCCCTCGAACGCCTGGGGCGACGTCACCTCGTGGACGAGGTGCCGGTCGATATAGATGAGGCAGGTGCCATCCTCGCGACGCTCCACGACATGGGCGTCCCAGATCTTTTCGTACAGGGTGCGGGGGCGACCGCTCATCTGCTTACCTCGCAATACTGAAATCCGTACACAATGGTCCCCAGGGGCCGGGCCGCAACCGGATCAGGCCGAGCTTGTCGGAACCCTGCCTTCCCCCTTTCCGGTCCGGGGGGAGGAGTGACCTTCGACAGGCTCGGGCCGAACGGCGAAGTCATCGGGCGGCTCATGCCGTTTCCTCCACCGGCCGGGGGGCCGCAGCGAACTGCTCCCCAATATGGTGACGCACGGCCTCGCCGAAAGCCCGGCAGCCGAGAGAACCGCCGAGATCGACGGTGCGCTGCCCCTGCCCCAGCGCCGCTTCGAGCGCAGATTCGAGGAGGCGGGCTTCCCGGCTGCGACCGAGATGATCGAGCAGCATCGCCGCGCTGGCGATGGCGCCGGCGGGATTGGCCCTGTCCTGCCCGGCTATGTCCGGCGCGGAGCCGTGAATCGGTTCGAACAGGCCGGGCCCTTCGCTGCCGACGCTGGCGGAGCCGAGCAGGCCGATCGAGCCGCCGATCACCGACATTTCGTCGGAGAGGATGTCCCCGAACAGATTCTCGGTGAGCAGCACGTCGAACCGGGTGGGCGACGTCACCAGGTGCATGGCGGCGGCATCGACATAGAGATGCTCGACGGCGACCTCCGGATAGGATTGCGCAACCTCGTCGACGACGCGGCGCCACAGCTTGGAGGTGGCGAGCACATTGGCCTTGTCGACCGAGGCGAGCCGGCCGCGGCGCCGGCGGGCGTTGCGGAAGGCGACATGGGCGATCCTCTCCACTTCCTCGCGCGAATAGGCGCACAGATCGGACGCCGCGTCCTCGCCAAGCGTCTTCTCGCCGAAATAGAGGCCGCCGGTGAGCTCGCGCACCACCAGCACGTCGGCGCCCTTCGCCACCTCCGGCTTCAGCGGCGAAAGATGCTCGAGGCCGGGGATGATGCGGGTCGGACGCAGATTGGCGAACAGGCCGAGCGCCTTGCGGATATCGAGCAGGCCGGCCTCGGGCCGCCTGGGCGTCGAATCCCATTTCGGGCCGCCGACCGCCCCAAGCAGGATGGCGGCCGAGCCGCGGCAGGCGGCGAGTGTCGAGTCGGGCAGCGGCGTTCCGTGGGAGTCGATGGCGGCACCGCCGAAATCATGTTCCTCGAAGACGAGACCAAGGCCCGCGCGATCGGAAATGAGCTCGAGGCAGGCCCGGGCCTCGCCCGCGACCTCTGGGCCGATTCCGTCACCCGGCAGGACCACAATCTTCGTCACTCGTTCTTTCCTCGATCTGTTCTCGCCACACGAAAAACCCCCCGCCCCGTCTGGGAGCGGAGGGCTGCCGTTTTCCAGTCCCCGCGGGGACTTTCAACCCGAGCCGTTAACCGCTCCCGCAAGGCAGGTAATAATCGGTTTGGTGTCAAGGCGAGCATCCACGCCCGCAGGCGCGGTGAAAACGGACCGGGTTACGGCGCGCGTGATCACGTGATGCTCTTCCCAAAAAAAGGCCTGCACCAGCAGGCCCTCGTGCACCGCAGCATAAGCAGGCCGAACGCGCGAGCGCAAGTGCAAAGTGTTGCAGCAAGGTGAAACGAACGCACGAGCGTCACGAGGAAAGCCCGGAAAAGTCAGGCCGATAAGGGGCTGAAAAAGCCGATCGCCGGCAGAAGCGCGGTTCGTCCCGGGGGCGCATCATTCGCGCGGCTGCGGATCCTCGCGCGGGGGACGCGACCGCGCGCGCACGAAGCCCATGGCGATGACGACGGCCAGGCCGATGCCGATCCCAGCGACGATGCTGTCGATGAAGATGCCGATGGGAATACCGACCGCGATCGCAATCGCGATCGAAAACGGGGATATGTCGAACATGTCCTGCATGATGGCGCTCCAGAGGGACTGGCGGACGGGCTTCGCCGAAGAGCGGCACCGCATCCCGCCCGGGTTCACGCCATCAATGCCTGCCGGGCGGGATTGTGCCCGGCGACGGGTCTCAGGCCGCGGTCCCCCCGGGAACGAAGATGCGCTTTGCGGTATCATGGAACAGGGCACGCTGCCGATCGAGCGGGAGGCCGGCCGCGGAGGCGAGCGCGACGTCGACGAACTCCCGCATCGTGCCCGGAGTGTTGCCGACATCGGTGCCCCAGATCATCCGATCCGCACCATAGGTCCCGACCATATGGTCGAGAAAGGGGCCGGTGGGGACGCCGGCAGCTTCGAGCTGCCGGATCAGCAGGGTGGTATATTTGTAATAGACGTTCGGATAGCCGGAAAGCGCGCGATGTTCCTCCGAAAGGCCGAAGGCGGGACCGGCCTCCGGACGAGGAAAGCCGATATGGTCGAGCACGACCCGCACGTTGGGATAGCGCGCGGCATGTTCGGCCACACGCGCCATGGCCGGCCGCATGTCCGGCGCCACCGGCATGAGAACGATGGAAAGGCCGAGCCGATCGGCCATCGCCCAGCTCGGCGCGGCAGCGGGGCCGAGGAAGGAAAAGGCGCCGTCGCCGTCGGGGCTGCCGGTGAAACGAACCCCGGAAATGCCGTCCTCGCGCGCCATCCGCTCGAGCGCCGCGGGGGTGGCTGGATCGACGGCGTCGAGGATCACGATGGCGGTGATCCGGTCCGGATGCGCCCTGGTGATGTCGATCAGGTAACGATTGTCGGTCGAATAGGTGGAATTGTACTGGACCCCGCAGCCCATCGCTATTCCCACCTCGTCCCACATGGCGAAGACGATCTCGGGAGTCATCGGAGTCGCCATCGCCCGGGTGAGGATCCGCTCGCGCACGCCTTCGGGCGCCCCGGGATTGAAGGGGTAATGTGCGGTATCGTTGGTGAAGAAATGCGCGTGGGTGTCGTAGAGGGGAAAGGACGGCCGCGACTGGCCGCCTGCCGCGCGCGGTGCAACCGACAGCATTGCGCCGCCGACGACGCCGCCGAGGAAAACGCGACGGTTCACATGCATTGCTGATCCTCCAGGAAATACGGGCTCGCTCATGGCGGAAAATGGCCGCGCCGATCAGAAACTGGCGCGGATACCGGCCTTCCAGCGCATGCCGAAGGTGTCGAAATAGGTGGGGTTGGTCGGGTAGGCCGTCGCCCCCACGGAAACACCGCCCCCGGGCGCGATCGGAGGCTTCTTGTCGAACAGATTGTCGATGCCGCCGAAGATCTCGACCTCGCTCCGGTCGCCGACGCCGACCGGCAGCGCATAGGAGAAAGCGAGATTGACATAGGTGGCCGCCTTGACCCGGTTGGTCGTGACGCTGTTTCGCAAGGTCGGCGCATAACCATCGTCCTCGGGCCCGATCCAGTCGGCGTTGAGAATGCCCTTGCCGACATGGCGGACGGTCGCGGTGAAATTGAACCGGCCGGTGTCGTAGCCGACGAGGAGGTTCCACATCCATTTGGGGGTGGGGTTGAAATCGCCCCCGTCGACGACCGGCCCCGACTGCCCCGCATAGTCGACCGAAGGCACGGCCGGACTCTGGGTGACGATGAAATCATATTGGTGGTTGAGCAGGAAGCGGAGATTGAGGGTCCCGTTCATCCCATCCGACACGTCCGCGAGCGGAAGGCGCCAGGAGGCCTCGAAATCGAAGCCGCGGATGTCGATCCTGCCGACATTGGCCTGGCCGGCGTCGACCCGCGTGATGTCGGTCGGCGAGGCGAAGGTGAGGCGTTCGCACAGGATATTGTAGACGACGCACAGGTCGGTGACGCGCTGGCCGTTGAGGTTCGCGATCGCGTCCCTGAGCTTGATCTGGTACCAGTCCAGCGAGACCTGGAAGCCGCGCAGGAATGTCGGCGTGAACACCGCACCGATCGTGGTCGTATCCGCCTTTTCCGGCCGCAAGGTGAAATTGCCGCCGGTGTAGATGGGCACATTGTCCACCTTGTTGGGCCCCGGAATATTGGGATTGTTGACGCGCCCCTGGGGCGTGCCCTCGTCGGTCGGCGCGGTCTTCTGGAACAGCTCACGGAAGCCCGCGGCGCGAATGTCGCGGGAATAGGTGGCGCGCAGGCGCAATCCGCCGAGGACATCGTAGATGGTGCCGAACTTCCAGCTCGTCGCCTCAATGCTCCGCGACTGATCGAGGAGCGTGTCGGTGCTCTTGTTGCGCGTGTAACGGACAGCGCCGTTCAGCTCGAGAAAGTCGCCGATCACGGATTCGCGGAAAACCGGAACATTGGCCTCGAGAAACGCCTCGGTGACCTGGATCTTTCCGGCATAGTCGAGCCCCCAGGAGAAGGCATAGGCATTGGGATTGACGCCGCCGTGACCGACGTCCCCCTTGTCGTCACGGTGCTCGACGCCGGCCGCGATGCCGATCGGACCCGCGCCCCACCCCTGGAACAAGGTCCCCTGAACGCTGCCGGCAAGCACATGCTGCCGATAGCGGAAATGCTCCCGAAGCGGGTGGAAGGAGAAGTTGACCGCATCCTGCGGCAGCTCCCCGGTGCCGAACAGGTTGAGCGGCACGCAATTGGCGTAGAGCGCCTCGAGTTCGGCCCGATAGTCCGGCGTGAAGGTGGCAAGCAGGGCCGGATCGAGCGGGCGGCAGATGATCTCGCCCGGATTGTCGGGGTCGCGGATGGCATCGAGCGCCATCACGAAGGAATCGTTGTGGCGCGAATAGATGACCGAGGAGTCGCGGCGGTTGCGGCCATATTGATAATAAGCGTCCCAGGTCCAGTCGCCGAACAGCCCGCCTGTCAGTCCGAACAGGCCGCGGAAGACGCTGACCTTCGCGGAGACCCGGTTGGGCAGTTGCGCGTCGATATCCTTGCCCATGCTGAAATTGGCGCCGTTCAGCAGGGTCACGAGTTCCGGCGGCAGGAAGGCATTGTCGGGCTTGATCGCGATGGTCGAGCGCGTGGAGGCGGTCAGCGAGCGGCTGTGCGAACTGCGTTCGCCATAGGTGGCCTCGGCATAGAGTTTCAGCGCGTCGCTGAACTCGAACTGCGCGGCGGCGTAGGTGCTGAACCGTTCGAGCGGCGTCTGGATATACTGATTGTCGTAGACGGTCTCATTGTCGCCGCCCGAAGCCAGGGAACCGACGCTCTTGGGCACATATCTGCCCGGATCGTAATCGAGGATGCCGGTGCCGTCGTCGGTGAACATCTTGTCCACCGCCGCGAAGGGCGGATTGATCGCAGGCGCGTTGATGTTCCAGGCGGTGCCGCTGACGCTCGGGGGGCGGACGAGATTGCGGACGGTTCCGTTCGGATGGTTGTAGACCAGCGCGGCATCCCGATCGAGGACGTAGTTGGGCAGGCCGTAGCCCGCCGATCCGGGGACGTTGTAGCCGGAGACGATGGCCGGGACGTTGAGAGTGCCCGGCTCGATGCTGGCCTCGTTGACGAAGATCGCCCAGCCGTCCCGGCACCAGTCGCGCGCATGATAGCAATCCTCGATGCCGCGATTGTCCTGATATTCGCCGCCGACCATGATGTGACCACGGCCGCCGCCGAACCTCATTCCGTAGGCGGCCGCCGCGTGGAAGCTCTTGCCGTCGCCGCGCCCGGTCTGGCCGTAGTCCACCTGGCCCCGGAACCCTTCCAGCGTATCGTCGAGGATGACATTGACGACGCCGGCGACGGCATCCGACCCGTAAGCGGCGGAGGCGCCGCCGGTGATCGTTTCCACCCGCCCGATCATGACGGAAGGAATGAGGTTGAGGTCGACCTGGCCGCCGTCCGACGACGGGACGAAGCGCCGGCTGTTCACCAGGGTGAGCGTGCGCGTGCCGAAGGTGGGGTTGAGACCGCGAAGATTGGCGTAGGCGGCGCCCACGTCGGCCGAGAAGCGGAGCCCCGAAACCGCATCCGACTGCGTCGCGATATTCTGCGGAATGAGCCGGACGACGTCCTGGGTGCTGGTCTGGCCGAGATCCTCGATGAGCTGGGAATCCACCACCGTCACCGGGACGGGGGAATCGAAGCCGTTCTTCCTGATGCGCGATCCGGTGACGACGATGACGTCCGACGCCTGCCCCTCACTGGCCGCCGGAGCACCGTCCGGTTGTGCCGACGCGCCCGCCGGCACCAGCGCTGTCGCCAGTGCCGTGCCGCAGATAAGACATGTCCTGATCGCCCAGCTGCGCATCCCCACCCCCTTCATTTTTTGTCTTTTTCTCCGGCCCGTGCGAGCGGCCGGTCCCGCAGATTTTCGACCAGGGATGCGTGACGGGAAAAGGCGGAAATCCCGCCGTTCCGGACACAGAAATGTTCCGGATACCGGAACGGCCCGAAGCCTTCCGGGCTAGAGGGGGCGATCGCCCCCCGGATAGTCGAACGGGGCGGATTCCGGGGTCGGAGCGGGTCGCCCGGACAGCCGGTCCGGCGCAGGATTCCGGTCTGCGGAACTTCTGTTGCTGTCCGTTGCGAGGGCGCTCCCGGCTTTGCTGTTGTTGCCGCCGAATGTGGGGCTCGAACGGAATCGCGCGATGCTGAACCGAAAGCATTCCATCTGCGGGAGGGCGATCGTCGCCATCCTCCTCGCCTTCCAGGCCGCCCCCATCCTGCCGGCGCGCGCGCAGGCGGATCCGGCGATACCGGACTGGTGGCCGGGAACGGCGGAACGGATGGCCATCCGGTCCCAGATCGAAGCGCTGACGACCGAATATTATTACCGGGTCGACCATGGCGAGAGCGAACGGGTCGCCGAGCTGTTCACCCCGGATTGCGTGTTCCAGCCGGGCGGAACCGAACGCATGATCGGGCGCGAGGCGGTGCGGGCCTATTATGCGAACCGTCCGAAGACCTGGGTGACGCGCCACGTCTCGACCAACCTGCGGCTGCGCTACGTGAACCCCGACCGCGTCGAAATCATCCGACTCTTCACCCATTATCTGGGCGACACGCGCGACGGACCCGGCCCCTACCCCGCCGTGCCCAGCGTTGCCGAATATCGCGAAGTCGCGGTCCGCGGCGACGACGGCCAATGGCGCTTCGAATCCCGGGTGGCCATCCCGCTGTTCGCGCGGAAACCGTAACCGCCAGCACACGCGAGCGCCCAAGACCCCATCAGACGAGTTGCGGTCCGGCCGGTCCTCACGCAATGTACCGACGCGCCCGGAGTCCGGCCCTGCAACCAGACGAGTATGTGCAATGGCGACAGCAGCGAATCCCAAGAGCACCGACAATGTCCGGGCGGTCGAGCGGGCGATCGAACTGCTCCAGGCCCTCAATCGCAGTCCGATCTCGACTCTCGGTGATCTGCACCGCCAGACCGGAATCCCCAAATCCTCGATCGTCCGGCTGCTCCGCGCCCTCGAAACCCAGGGCCTCGTCACCCAAACGGCAAGCTACAGCGCCTATCGGCTACGCGAGCATGTCACGTCGCTCTCGAGCGGCTTTGCGCACCAGCCACGGATCGTCGAAGCGGCCGAAACCCGGATGATCGCCTTCACCCGGCGCGAGGGTTGGCCGCTCGCCCTGGCGCTGTTCGACAGGGGCGCGATGGTCGTGCGGGCGAGCACGATTCCCTATACGACCCTGGCGCCGATCCAGTCCTCGCTGGAGATCCGGCTCAGCCTGGTCGGCTATGCGCTGGGCCAGGCCTATCTGGCCCACCTGCCTTCGGCGGAGCAGAAGGTGCTGCTCCAGACCGCCCGAACCAGCCCGAGCCTTGCCGACCGGAGCGCGCAGGACGTGCGGGGAACCCAGCAGATGCTGAAACAGGTCCGGGAACGCGGCTATGCACTGCGCAACCAGCTGTTCCATTCCGAATCGTCGACGGTTGCCGTTCCCGTGTTCGATCGCGGCCGGGTCGCCGCCAGCCTGGGCCTGACCTGGCTGGCCGCCGCCGTGCCGCCGCATCATGTCGTCGAAACCTATGTGCCGCAATTGACCGCCATGGCGGAGGGCATCAGCCGCGACCTGGAGGCCTGACCGCCCGTCGGATCGCCCGAGCGGCCGCCCCCGTCAGGCCACGCCCTTCATATAGTCGCGGACGGGTCCCTCGCCGCCTTCGTCCTCCACGCCCGGCCAGCCGCCCGGCCCGATCGCCCGGGAAATCGCCTCCGCCGTATCGCGGACGCGCGGCAGCCAGTGATCGATGGCCTTGCGCTGCGACATGGCGGCGGTGATCCAGGTCAGGCCCAATGCCGCGACGACGCGGTCCTGGTGCAGGACCGGCACTGCCATCGTCGAGGAACGGCGATGGATCATCGGATCGCTGACCGCATAGCCCTGCTCCCGCACCGCCGCGAGCAGCCGGGGGGCGCGATCGGCATTGCGCGCCGGCCAGTCTTCGGGATCGGCACTGTGGGCGAGAATCTCGAGCAAGAGCTTCTGCTCCCGGGCCGAACTGTGGGCCAGGTAGACGCGGCCGAGAGGATCGCCGAACAGGCTCAGCCGCCGGTTGAGCGACGATTGTTCGAGACAGAGCGTAGTGTGGCGGATGGTGCAGGCGCGCACGACCATCGCATCGATCTCGAAGAAGGCGAGCATGAGCGGCCACCCCTCGCTGCGGGTGAAATCGACCATGATCTTCTCGCCGGCCTCAATGATCATCGGGTCATGGTGGAAGCCGCTCGACAGCGACTTGATGCCGCCCAGCAGCCGGTAGCGGCCGTAGCCCGAGCATTTCGAGGCCAGTCCCTTGGCTTCGAGGGTGCGAAGGATCCGCAGGATGGAAGGCTTCGGCAGGCCCGTCTCGCAATGCAGGTCATGCAGGGTGGATTCCGGCCGCCGGTTGAGCACCTGAAGAAGGCTGATCGCGCGCCCGACCGAGCGAACAACATCGTCCGATCGTGACTGTCCGGTCATGCGGAGCCCCTCTTCCAGCCGGTCGTGGCACTACCGGTGTATCCGGCACCGGCGCCATTGCCGGCACATACCTCAAATTATGAACATGATAAGTGTACCGGAGGCGGTACGGGGACGCAACGAGCCCGATCGAATGGCCGTCCCGGGATTCGCCCGCCCCGGCCGCTCACCGATGTCCGGCCGGCGGATCGCACCCTCCCGACACGCACCGGGCAAGGCGGGCTGACCCCTCCTCCCCCTTCATGCGTTGGGCGCCGGGAGGAGAAGGAACGTGGCAGCCGAACAGCCCAGCGGCATCGTGATCACCGGCGCGTCGAGCGGAATCGGGGCGGCGACCGCCGAAGCCTTCGCGGAGCAAGGCGCGCGATTGGTGCTGGCAGCGCGCAACCGCGAAGCACTGGACGAGATAGCAAACCAGTGCCGCGGTCACGGCGCGCAGGTGATGGTGGCGCCTGTCGACGTGACCGATGCGCGTGCCGTGGCGGAACTGGCGCAGCAGGCCCGGGAATGGCTTGGCGGAATCGACCTGTGGTTCAGCAATGTCGGCATCGGAGCGATCGGCCGGTTCCACGAGGTGCCGATCGAAGCCCATAGGCGGGTGATCGAGGCCAATCTGATCGGGCATGTCAACGACGCGCATGCGGTGCTCCCGATCTTCATCGAGCAGCGCCGCGGGATCTTCGTGAACATGATCTCGGTCGGCGGCTTCGTTCCGGCACCCTGGGCCGCCGCCTATACCGCGAGCAAGTTCGGACTGCGCGGCCTTTCGCTCGCCCTGCGTGGCGAGATGGCGCCCTATCCCGACATCCATATCTGCGACGTCTATCCGACCTTCGTCGACACGCCGGCGATCCGCCACGCGGGAAACTATAGCGGCTGCGCGACCTCGGTGCCGCCGGGCGTGCTCGACCCGCGCAGCGTGGCGCGGGCGGTCGTCCGCCTCGGCAGGCGGCCGCGCCGCACCACGGCCGTTGGTGCTCCAGCGGCCGCGATGAAGCTCGTGCAGTTCATGGCCCCCAACCTCAGCGCGACGATCATGGACGGGTTCATGCGCCGCTACACAGAAGAAGCGGATCCCGCCCCGCTCACCGACGGCAATCTGTTCGCACCGCCGGCCGACGACGGCAGGATCGACGGCGGTTTTCGCAGACCCGAGCGGCAACGGCGCGCCGCGGCCCTGGCCGCGGTGGCCGGACTGGCCGGGATCGGAGCGATTACCGGCGCGATGCTGTTGCGCCGCCGGGGTCCGTGACGCCGCGGCGGCCTGCCGGCTCCTAGCCCCAGGTGCGGACGAATTCCGCGGTCGTCGGCAGCGCATCGACGGCGCCGTGGACGAGGACGACGAGCAGCAGGCTGCGCGTGCGCGCCCACAGGAGCCCGATCGACACCGGAATCGGCGAAAGGACCGCAATGGTGAAGGCGGCGACCTGGATCGGATCGGTCGACCATCCGTCGGTTTCCGGACCGCCGCGAAGATAGAGGCCGGGCCAGTGTGCGAGGCCGAACAGGATGGAGGTGACGACGATCGCCAGCGCCGGCGAACGCATCCAGGCGGCGAGACGCGATTGCAGGCAGGCGCGATAGAGGAATTCCTCGCACAGGCCCGCCTCCAGCGACACCCAGGCCCAGGAACCCAGTACCCAGGCGGCAGCGACGACCGGACCGAGGCCGAGCGCGCCGATGTCCCGCAGCGACGGACTGACCAGGGCGAGCAAGGCGAACATCAGCCCGCACAGCATGACCAGGCTGGTGCGGACGCCGGGCCGGCTGAGGCCGCTGTCGAACAGGCCGCGGAGCGTTCCGCCAAGCAGCAGGATGATCCCGGCCGGAATCGCGACGTGGATCAGAAGCTTGTAGCCGAGCACCGCCAGTTCCTGGGCCTGGCCGGGCGGGATCGCCTGCTGGACCCGGCCGAGGCCGATCGCGATCAATATGACGGCATAGAAGGCCAGATAGACGAGGAGCCCGATCGCCTCGCGCCGCGGCCGTTCGACCGGCACTGCTGGCGCATTGGTGCGCCGGGTGAGAAACCAGACCAGACCGCCGAGAATCAGGCCGAAGATGATGAGCGAGGCAAAGGGAAAGACCCAGTCCCCGTCGGTGACGGCAAGATAGGCGGTCGCGAGCCCCCAGACCGCAAGATATCCAGCCACTGCGATCCGTCCGGACCGGCCCCGGAGTTCAGTCCCACGCATCGATGCGCCCCCTCTGGATCGCAGCTTAGGTCGAAATCCGGCCAAGGCAAGCGGGGCGGAAATGCGCGTGCCACGAAGCTGACCCAGGGAAGGACGTCCCATTCCGTTTCCCTTGCTTCAGTCTCTTGCGATCGCGTTCCTTGAGCCGGTTGAAACCGGGCGCACGGGCTAACGCCATCCCACGCGGCATGCCCATGCTTCGGCCGACTTGGCAGCGAGCCGGTCGACGAGGGGGACGTCGTCCGCCACGTTCGTCCTTCCATCCAGGTTCCGCGGAGCCCGGGCGGTCAACGCCCCATTGCTCTCGGACGAGAATCCGCCGATGATCCCGACGAACCGCCGTCCGGCAGGATCGGGCGGACGGCCGGACATAATTACATGGGGAGAATGCCATCATGGCCACATCGGCCGCCACGACGTTCGGCGAAGCCGTGTCGCGCACACCGATGCGTGCCTTTCAGTGGGCCACCGTCGCAGTGTGTATGCTCGTGCTGGTCAGCGACGGGATCGACATGCAGTTGCTCGGCATCGTCGCGCCGCTGGTGATCGCGGATTTCGGAGTCGAACGCGGCACCTTCGGGATCGCGATGAGCGCAGCGCTGGTGGGCTTCGGCCTCGGCGCCTGGGGCGGCGGCTGGCTGGGCGACGCGATCGGGCGGCGCTACACCCTGGCGATCGCGGCCCTGCTGTTTGCGCTCGCCACCGTCGCCGCAAGCACGTCAGGCGGGGTATGGAGCCTGGCGCTCTGGCGCGTGATCGGCGGGATCGGCTTCGGCGCCGCTTATTCCAATGCCATGGCGATGGCGGGCGAATGGGTACCCGACCGGCTGCGGCCGGTCACGGTCGCCACCCTGTCGGTCGGAACGCCGATTGGCGGGACCATCGTCGGCTGGCTCGGCCCGGACCTCGCAGAAATCTACGACTGGCGCGGCACCTTCGTCGTGTTCGGCCTCGCGAGCCTGCTGCTGATCGTGATCGTGCTGGCGATCCTGCGCGACAGCCCGTCGTTCCTGATCGCGCGGGGCAGGAATGAGGAAGCGGCGCGCACCGCGCGGCTGGTGCTGGACAGCGATGTCGAGCTGCTGCCGGAGCGGCATGAGAGCGACGGCGCCGACGGCCGGTCGATCGGCGTGCTCCATCGCAGCAACCTGCGGTTCAACCTGGGCGTGGGCATCGCCTTCACCGCCTCGGCCCTGTGCGCCTATGGCATTCTCAACTGGGCCACGACCTTCCTCACCGCCTCCGGCTTCACGCTGGAGCAGGCCGGCAATGCGGTGTCGGTCGCCGGGATCACGTCGATCGCCGGGTCGGTCGGCGCCGGCATCCTCGCCCGCCAATTCGGATCCAAGCGCTTCATGGCGAGCATCAGCGGCACGCTTGTGGTGCTGATGGTGGCGCTGGGGTTTGCCGTCCAGGCGCTGCCGGCTGCCCCCGGACTAAGCGATCGCGTGCTGGTGGTGACCCTGGTGGGCGCCGCAGGCGCGGTGTTCAGCGCCGCCATGGCCTCCATGTACGTGATCATGATCGCCGGCTATCCGCAATCCTGCCGATCGGCGGGCATCGGCTTCGGCATCTTCATGAGCCGCGTCGGCGCCATATCGGCGAGCGGATTCGGCGGCGCGCTGCTCGACTTCGGGCAGGGCAGCGTGGTGCCGTTCTTCGGCGTGCTGGCCGTCAGCGCGGCCATGATTTCCGCCGCGGCGTTCATCGTCGACCGCCACGTGCCGCCGGCACGGCAGGCGGAACGGGCCCGGGCCTCGGCCCTGTCCTGATCCGCGCGCGCGGCGGCCGCGGATCTGCGGCCGCCGCCGGCAAGGGGAAAACCCGCCGCAGAGGAACGCGGGGCGCCGCCCGACATTGGACGGGAATGATCCAGACGATCCTGAGCGTACGGAGCATACTCGCCGCAATCTTCATCATGATGATCGGGGCCGGCTACCTCGGGACCCTGATCCCGCTGCGGCTGCAGAACGCAAGGGCCGATGCCTTCACCATCGCGTTGCTGACGACCGCCTATTTCGCCGGCCTCACGGCCGGATCGCTTCGGGTGCCGACGATCGTCAACCGGGTCGGGCACATACGGGCGTTCGCCGCCTTCGTCTCGCTCTTCTCCGCGACCGCACTCTGCTACGCGCTCCTGCACTCCGCCCCGCTCTGGACGGTGCTGCGGCTGATCGACGGATTCTGCGTCGCGGGCGTCTTCGTCTGCCTCGAGAGCTGGCTGAACGACCGCGGCGAGGCGGGAAGCCGCGGCACCATCCTCGCCGCCTATATGAGCGCGCTCTATCTCGGCCAGGCAGCGGGCCAGCAGCTGCTGAACCTGGGTTCGGGCACGTCGGCGATCGGCTTCGTACTCGCGTCGATCCCGATCTCGCTGGCGGTCATTCCCGTGGCGCTCACGCGCATGTCGGCACCGCCGCTCCAGGAGCATCGCTTCCTGTCGGTCGGAAGGCTCTACCGAGCGTCTCCTCTCGGCTTCGTCGGCGCGATCGTGAGCGGAATCTTCCTCGGCGCCTTCTACGGGCTCGGCGCCGCTTATGCCCGCAGGATCGGCATGTCGGTGTCCGACACGGCCCTGTTCATGACCGTCGTCATCCTCGGCGGCGTCGTCCTGCAATGGCCGCTCGGCCGCCTGTCCGACGCCTTCGACCGGCGGCGCATCATCGTGATCACCCTCGCCGGCTGCCTCGCGGTGACGCTGCCGCTTGCGCTGGCGGCATCCGGCGCCGTGCAGCTGATGCTCGCCGCGGCCTTCGGCGGCCTCAGCTTCGCCCTCTATCCGCTCTCGGTCGGGCATACCAACGATCATCTGGCGCCCGCACTGCGCGTGCCGGCGAGCGGGGTGCTGGTCCTGCTCTATTCCCTCGGTGCGGCCGCGGGCCCCCTGCTGGCGGCCGGAGCGATGACCCTTGCCGGGCCGGGTGGGCTGTTCGCTGCCCTGTCCGCCTGCGCCGGAGCAGCGCTGATCTTCGCCTTCTGGCGCCAGGCCGCCCGTCCGCCGGTCCCGCTCGAGCAACAGCAGCCCTATCGCGCGCTCCCCAGGACCACGCCCGTCGCCGCCCTGGTCGACGACGGACAGCCCCCCTTGCCCGATGACGACGACAGGAGAGTCCGATGACCGCCACGACCGTGGGGCCCGGGAAAACGGCCGCGAGGCCGCCGGAGGGCTCCATTCCGGAAAGCACGCTGCGGCGCGCGATCGCCGCCTCCGCGCTCGGTGCAGGGATTTTCCACCGGCGGCGAATATGGCGGCGCGGCCACCTTCATGGCGGAATATGCGCCGGACGACCGGCGCGGCTTCTACGGAAGCTTCCTCGAGGTGGGCACCCTCGCCGGCTATTCGCTGGGAGCGTTGCTGATGCTCGGCTCCTCCCTGTTCCTCGGGCCCGATGCGATGCGCGACTGGGGCTGGCGCATCCCCTTCTTCGTTGCGGGACCGATGGGCCTGGTCGGCATGTACCTGCGCTCGAAGGTGGAGGAGACGCCGGTGTTCCGCGAGGTGGAGGCGAAGGGGCAGAAGGAACAAGGCATCGGGGCCGAACTGTTCGATCTCGTCCACCACTACTGGCAGCCGCTGCTCGTCATGGGAGGGATGGTCGTCGCCCTCAACGTCGTCAACTATACGTTGCTCAGCTACATGCCGACCTATCTGCAGCGGCGGCTGGACCTTTCGACGAACTGGGCGCTGATCGTCCCGGTGATCGGCATGCTGTCTGATGGTCTTCCTGCCCTTCGCCGGCAGGCTCTCCGACCGGGTCGGCCGCAAGCCGCTCTGGTACTTCTCCCTGATTGCGCTCTTCATCGCGGTCATCCCCGCCTATCATCTGATGGAGACCGGCACGATGGGGGCGATCTTCGGCTTCGCCCTGCTCGGGCTCCTGTTCGTGCCCCAGCTGGCGACGATCTCGGCGACATTCCCGGCCATGTTCCCGACACCGGTCAGGTTCGCCGGTTTCGCCATATCCTACAACATCTCCACCTCGCTCTTCGGCGGCACCGCTCCGGCGCTCAACAGCTGGCTGATCGGAGTCACGGGATCGACCCTCGTCCCCGCTTATTACATGATGGCGGCCTGCATGATCGGCCTGATTTCGGTGGTCTTCCTGGTCGAGACTGCAGGACAGTCCCTGCGCGGGACGCATACGCCGGGCCGCTAAGCGCCAGGCCGCGGGATCACCGGATCCTGGTGATGAGTCCTTCCGACCGCGCGACGGCGACTCCGAGCTTGCGGACCGTCAGCGCGCTGCGCGCCGACCTGCCTCCGGGCAGCGGCGTCAGCCACTGTTCGACCGCCAGGCTGCCCCTGATCCTGAACCGGAACCGATAGCGGCCGTCGATCGCCTCGATGACCACCGGGCTGCTGGCCTCCGACATGGTTCCGGAATAGCGCCCCGGAGCAACCTGGCGGATGTGCCAGCGGCGGCTCTTGGGCGGCTTTCCCTCTTCTTCCACCTGCTGCACGAGCTCGAGCGACCCGTCCGGCCCGATCGTTCCGTGGCCGACAGTACGGGCGCGGAACGGTTTCTTCAGGAGCTGCTTGACGGTGCTGACACCCTCGGTCACGCCCTCGAAGAAGCGCAGTGGATTTTCCTGGGACTCGGCCCTGGCGGCAACCGGCGAGAAAAGGACCGCCGCAAACGCCGCCGGCCCCACCGCCCGGTGCACTGCCTTCATGTCCGCCTCCCCATTCGCCCGTCATTATGTGCCGGTCGGCGAAGGAGGATTCTCCCTGGCCGCGCCAGCGGGCTTTCCAGCGACAGTACAGGAAGAGGGCGCGGGGAGATAGGGGACTTCCGCCCCGATCGGCGGCCGCCGAAAATTCCCGCGAAAACAAGGGAAGCCAAATGCGTTGGAAACCTGTATGGGGCGCCGGAGCCGTCGAGATGATCGGCCCGCCCGGCGGAGAGGAGACCCGACCGGCCCGGGCGACGAAGCGGCTGCTGCGCAATCCCGCTTTTTCCGCCGCCGCCCATGGCGCCAAGACTCGTGAGTTCGATGCCTTTTCCAGACCTTCCTCCCCTCCTCGGCCAGGCACTGGCCGAGCGCGGCTATGCCGAACCGACCGCCGTCCAGGCCGCAGTGCTCGAGCCGCAGGCGATCGGCCGCGACCTGATCGTTTCCGCCCGGACCGGCTCGGGCAAGACCGTGGCTTTCGGCCTTGCCATGGCCGAAGACCTGCTCGGGGAGGACGGCGGGCTCGAACCGCCCGGCGCTCCGCTGGCGCTGGTGATCGCCCCGACCCGCGAGCTGGCCCTCCAGGTCAGCCGCGAGATAATATGGCTCTACGGCATGGCCGGCGCCCGGGTGGCCACCTGCGTCGGCGGGATGGACCCTTCCAGGGAGCGACGCGCCCTGTACGGCGGCGCCCACATCGTGGTGGGAACACCCGGGCGGCTGCGCGACCATCTGGAACGCGGCGCGCTCGACCTTTCCGCGCTGAAGACGGTGGTGCTCGACGAGGCCGACGAAATGCTCGACATGGGCTTTCGCGAGGACCTCGAAGAGATACTGGACGCGACGCCGGGCGAGCGGCGGACCCTGCTCTTTTCCGCGACCATGCCGCGACCGATCACCGCGCTGGCCAGGCGCTACCAGCGCGACGCGTTGCGGATCTCGACGGTCGGGGACGATCGTGGCCATGGCGACATCCTCTATCAGGCGGTGACGGTCGCGCCGGCGGAGATCGAGGCGGCGGTGGTGAACCTGCTGCGCTTCCACGAAGCGGAGACGGCGATGCTGTTCTGCGCGACGCGGGACAATGTCCGCCGGCTGCACGCCACGCTGCAGGAACGCGGCTTCGACGCCGTCGCCCTTTCCGGCGAGCACAGCCAGTCCGAACGCAACCAGGCGCTGCAGGCGCTGCGCGACCGGCGCGCACGGGTCTGCGTCGCCACCGACGTCGCCGCACGGGGGATCGACCTGCCGAGCCTCAGCCTCGTCATCCATGTCGAGATCCCGCGCGATGCGGAGACTCTCCAGCACCGGTCGGGCCGGACCGGACGCGCCGGCCGCAAGGGCATTGCGGTGCTGATCGTCCCCTATCCGCGGCGCAGGCGGGTCGAGGGGATGCTGCGCGGCGCCCGGATCCAGGCCGAATGGATCGCGGCGCCGACCCCGGATTCGATCCGGACGCAGGACCGGGAACGGCTGCTGGCGGCGCTGCTCGGCCCGGTCGAGATCGAGGAGGAAGATCGGGTGCTGGCGCAGAAGCTGCTGGCAGATAGATCCCCGGAGGAAATCGCCGCGCAGCTCGTCCGCGCGCACCGCGCCGCACTGCCCCGGCCGGAGGAACTGATCGGGGACGACGCCGATGCCCGGCGCGAGGCGCAGCGGGAGCGGCACCGTCCCGGGTTCGAGGACGTGGTCTGGTTCCGCATGGACATCGGGCGGCGCCAGAATGCCGATCCCCGGTGGATCCTGCCGCTGCTGTGCCGGCGCGGGCACATCACCCGCAACGAAGTGGGCGCAATCCGGATCGGCGCCAACGAGACCCATTTCCAGGTTCCCAGCGCCATAGCCGGTCGGTTCACCGCCGCGCTCCGCCGCACCGCGGATGCCGAGGGCGAGGAGAATGTGCACATCGCCCCGTCGGAAGGACCGCGCGAGACCGCACGCGACAATCGCAGGGCGGGGCCGCCCTCCTCTCCCGCCTACCGCCCCCGCCCCTATCGGGGCGGACGGGACCGGCCCTCGGGACCGAAGCGGAGCGAACCGCGGCCGGGGAAGCGGAGCGGCCGCCACAAGCCGTGAACGGGCGAAAGCAGGACGCTATTCGAGAGACAGGTCAGCCAGTTCCCGCGCACTGACTCCGGCCCGCTGCTGGCGCCGCCAGGCGGCGGGGCTGCACCCCATCTCCGAGCGGAAGACGCGGGTGAGATGGCTCTGATCGGAAAAGCCGCAGCTGACGGCGATCGACGACAGGCTTTCCGTGCCGGCGAGCATCATGTCGCGCGCGCAGGCCAGGCGATGGAGCAGCAGCCACCGGTGCGGCGGAACCCCGGTGGCGGCCTTGAAGCCATGGGCGAAGTGGCTGGCGGAAAGCCCGCAAGCGCGCGCGAGGCTCGCGACCGAACAGCCGCTTGCGGTCGCCGCCAGCAGAAGGAGAATCGCGCGGCGCAGCTGCCAGGGCGCCAGCGCCCCAGGCGATCGATTCCGGACTGGCCCACGCATCTGCATCGGCGCCCACCTCGCCTTCGCCCTGCGCCCCCGCACCGCGAAATACAATCGCAGGTTCGTGCCAGTTCAGCCGATTCGTTCAAGAAATCAGGCACGCACCCCGGCAGTGCAGCCGCAGGCCGCCAGTACGCATCCCGCGTCCGGCGAATGCCCTCGTGACCGTTGGCGTCCTGTGTTCCCTCCCAATTGCCAGACCCATGCCGGAGACGACTCCGGCCAGGGCAGATGCGGCTCGAACGCCGCCCGCCGTGCCGCGCGCCGCCCCCTCCCGCAGGAGATCGACCATGCCCGCTTCGCCCCCGCCGACTCCCGAGCCCTCCGAGGAACTGAAGCCAGTTCCGGTCGCCACCCGCGCGTCGGGGACGGCGCCGGGAGACTCGCTCATCATCGCCGAAATCGTCAGCCCGGCGGCGGACGAGCAGACGATCAGGCCGTTCGCCTATCATGCCAGCGACGCAGAGCTTGCCGATCTCAAACACCGGATCGCCGCCACCCGATGGCCCGGACGGGAACTCGTCGAGGACGCCAGCCAGGGCGTGCAGCTCGCCACGATCCAGGCGCTGGCGCGCTACTGGGCGACCGAATATGACTGGCGCCGCTTCGAGACGCGGCTGAACCTGCTGCCGCAGTTCGTCACCCTGATCGACGGGGTCGACATTCATTTCATCCACGTCCGTTCGCCCCATCCCGATGCGCTGCCGCTGATCGTCACCCACGGCTGGCCGGGATCGGTGATCGAGCAGCTCAAGATCATCGAACCGCTGACCGACCCCGTCGCACACGGCGCTCGCGCCGAAGACGCGTTCGACATCGTCATCCCCTCGATGCCGGGCTACGGCTTCTCCGGCACGCCGGCGGAAACCGGCTGGGACCCGATCCGCATCGCCGGCGCCTGGACCGAACTGATGGAGCGGCTGGGCTATTCGAGCTTCGTCGCCTCCGGCGGGGACTGGGGCGATCCGGTGACCGAGCAACTGGCGGTGCTGGCGCCCGACCGGGTGAAGGCGATCCACCTCAACATGCCGTCGGCGGTGCCGCCGGAGATCTTCCAGGCAATCCAGGCGGGCACGAAGCCGGAAAACCTGGGGCCGGAGGAAAGCCCGGCCTATGACGCGCTCGCCTATTTCCTCACGAAGGATGTCGCCTATGCCCAGGAAATGGCGACGCGGCCGCAGACGCTCTATGCGCTGGAGGACTCCCCGGTCGGGCTCGCCGCCTGGATCCTCGACCACGACATCCGAAGCTATGAGATGATCGCGCGGACGTTCGACGGGGTCGAGGAGGGACTCGGCCGCGACGACGTGCTGGACAATATCACCCTCTACTGGCTGACGAGAACCGCCGTGTCCTCGGCCCGCCTCTACTGGGAGAACAAGCTCGCCTTCTTCGTGCCGCAGGGCGTGACCGTTCCCGTCGCGGTCAGCGCGTTTCCCGACGAACTCTACCAGGCCCCGCGAAGCTGGTGCGAGCGGGCATTCCCGAAGCTCATCCACTACAACCGGCTGCCCAAGGGCGGGCATTTCGCCGCATGGGAGCAGCCGGAGCTGTTCGTCGAGGAGGTGCGAGCCGGCTTCGCGCCGATCCGCCACTAGGCTGCCAGGATCGAGGAGCATTCGCCAATGCCGCGCGGTTGGCTGTTCGCCGTGCCCCTGTTGCTGTCGGCAGCCGGCCCGGCGCCGCCGCCCGCGGCCCAACCGAACCTGCTTCCGGGGCTGGGGCGCACGGACCTGCTACGCGAGCCGCTCGGCGCTTCCGGACGGGAGGCGATCCAGGTCCGGGTCGATTTCCCGCCCGGGGCCCGTGCGGCACGGCACAGTCATCCGGGGGAGGAACTGGTCTATGTGCTGGAGGGCGCGCTCGAATACCGGCTTGACGGCCGGCAACCTGTGACGGTGAGGGCCGGCGAGGTCCTGTTCATCCCGCACGGCACGGTCCACGCGGTGACCAACGTCGCCCGCGGCCCGGCCTCCGAGCTGGCGACCTATATCGTCGAACCCGGCAAGCCGCTGCTGGTGCCCGCGGAATGAGGGGCGCCGCACCGCACTATCCAGCGTGACGAACGATGCGATCCCCGGCTAGGAAGCGCGCTCCCCCATTTCCGGAGTCACGCCATGCCGTCCCACGATTTCGCCGCCTTTGCGACGCGGACGCTCGAGGACGCGACGATCCCGGAGCTTCCCAACCATTATCGCGGCAAGGTGCGCGACAATTACGACCTGCCCGACGGGCGGCGCGTGATCATCGCGACCGACCGGCTGAGCGCCTTCGACCGGATCCTCTGCAGCGTCCCGTTCAAGGGCCAGGTGCTGACCCAGACCGCGCGCTACTGGTTCGAGCAGATGGGGGACATCTGCCCCAATCATGTGCTCGACTATCCGGATCCGAATGTGCTGCTGTGCCGACGGCTCGACATATTGCCGGTGGAGATCGTCGTCCGGGGCTATCTGGCGGGAGCGACGGGGACCTCAATCCTGACGCTCTACAAGGCCGGCCGGCGCGCCATGTACGGCCTCACCCTGCCCGACGGGCTGCGGGACAACCAGCAGCTGCCGGAGCCGATCGTCACGCCGACCAGCAAGGAGTTCGACGGAGGGCACGACGAGCCGCTGTCCGCGGCCGAGATCCTGGAGCGCGGGCTGCTGACGCCGGCGCAATGGGAGGAGCTCCATGCCACCGCGCTCGCCCTGTTCGCGCGCGGGCAGGCGATGGCGGCGGAACGCGGGCTGATCCTGGCCGACACCAAATATGAGTTCGGAACGGACGCGGACGGGCAGATCGTGCTGGCGGACGAGATCCACACGCCGGACAGCAGCCGCTACTGGAAGCAGGCAAGTTACGCGGCGCGCTTCGAGGCCGGCGAGCGGCCCGAAAGCTTCGACAAGGATTTCGTCCGCGCCTGGGTCGCCGAGCGGTGCGATCCCTACAGGGATCCGATCCCGGCCATCCCGCAGGAGCTCGTGCTCGGCACCGCCGCGGTCTATGCCGAGGCGTTCGAGACGATCACCGGGCAGAGGTTCGAGCCCGATCTCGAAGGCGCGACGGTGCTGGAACGGATCCGGTTGCGGCTCGCCTGCCTGTTCGAGGACGGCCAGGGCGGCTGAGGAACCGCCTGCCCCCTCCGCTCAGGCCGTCTCCTCGCCCCGGATCGTGCGCGACGCCCACCAAAAATGGAAGGCGGGCCAGACCATCAGCGGCGCCCAGAACAGCAGGGAGATCTGGGTGGCCCTGGCGAGCACGGGCGCGCACAGGCCGGCGACGGCGGCCGAAGACTGCGGGCCCGGCAGGCCGCCCGGGCAGGCCGAGACGAAATCGGAAAAGCCGGCCCTGGCGAACAGATGCTCGCTCAGCACGTCGATCGAAATGCCGCCGAGAAGCGGGCCGACGCTGGCGCCGATCATGCCCATGCAGATGCCGGCGATAGCGGTGACGGTGGCCCTCGCCCGCGGCTGGGACAGATTGTGCAGGGTCGCGAAGCTGGGAGCGAGATAGGTGGGGATGACGAGGCCCGCGGGCACCAGGAACAGCGCCATCGCCAGCGCGCTATCCTGCATATAGGCGCCGAGGTTGAACGGGATGGCGATCAGGATCCCGCACACCGGAATCCACATGTACCAGCGGATGTCGGTGCGCCCGAGCCGATCGGTGAGGAAGCCGCCGGCCATCATCCCGATCGCCGCGGTGAGGAAGTTGGTGGCGCCGACCAGCAGGGCGACTTCGGAGTAGCTGAGGGCGAAGCGGCGGATGATGTAGGGGGCGAGGAAGGACGTCCCCGTGTTGCCGATCAGCACCGCGAGGGTGAGGCCGATCAGGATGTGGCGCGTCGTCCGCCGCCGCCACAGGTTCGCCGCGACGTACAGCAGCCCCGGCGCATCCTCCTGCCGCGACGGCGGATCGTAGCGACCGCGCGGCGGCTCCTTGAGGCCGAACCAGACGATCAGCGCCACCAGGAAACCGGGAAGGCCGACGACGATGAAAGCCGAGCGCCAGCCGGCGAGATCGACGAGGATGCCGCCGAGCACCATCCCGAGCATCCCGCCGATCGGGAGCCCCAGGCCGTAGATCGAATGCGCGAGCGCCCGCCGCTCCGGCGGGAAATAGTCGGCAAGAAGGGAATGCGAGGACGGCAGCCCACCCGCTTCCCCCGCCCCCACGCCCATGCGCGCCAGCACCAGCTGCCAGAAGCTGGTCACCATGCCGCAGAGCACGGTGAGCGCCGACCAGAAGACGATGCAGGCGGTGAGGATGCGAACCCGGTTGTGGACCTCGGCCCAGCGCGCGAGCTGGATGGCAGCAGCGCTCGACAGCACGGCATAAGCGAAGCCGTTGAGCAGCCCGAGCTGCCAGTCGGTCAGCAGCAGCTCCTCCTTGATCGGCTGGAGGAGGATGGTGATGACCCATCGGTCCATGAAATTGAGGATGTAGACGAGCAGGAGGATGGCCAGGGCAACCCATGCCGTCGAGGCCGGCCGGACGTCCCGGCTCATGGCCGCACGTCCCGCGGCGCCGCTGTCCGTCGCGCTCACACTCACCCCTCCCGTGGCTCGGCGGTTTCCGCCCTGGCCCATGCATAAGCGGGGAGCCGCTTTTACGACAAGTGAAAATTTCTCTTGACGTTCATTTCGGTTTTCGAATTATTTTACCGGACACAAACCGGCCCAACTCCAATAACCGAACGAGCAGGCGTCCGGCCGGCCTGCTTTCCCAACCATGGTGGAAATATGGCGAACATCGAGGAAAGACTGCGTCTGCTGGAGGATAAGGAGGAAATCCGGGAACTGCTGCTCGAATATGGCCGCGCCCTCGATGGCCGCGACACCAAGGCCTATTCGGAGTTGTTCGCCGCCGACGGCGAATGGAGCGGCGGCATTGGCCAGGCCAGCACGCCCGCCGGCATCAAAAAGATGCTCGACGACCTGTTCGCCAACGCCACCGGGAAGTTCCCCAAGGCGCACCACATCATGGCGAACTTCGACATCGACCTGGACGGCGACACGGCGACGGCAAGGTCCCGCTGGATGTGGGTGGCGGGCGACGGCGAAGGCAAGCCGAAGGTTGTCCGCGCGGGCTTCTACGAGGATTCCCTGGTGCGCGAGAACGGCCGCTGGAAGTTCCGCAAGCGCCGCGCGGTCACCGAACTGGGCCAGTGAGGAGGCGGCATGACCCAGAAGATCAGGCGCGTCGTCACCGGCCATGACGCGAAGGGGCGATCGGTCGTCCTCAGCGATGGCGAGGCCCGGGTCCACCCGCTCGGCCGCCCCGGCATGTCGTTGGGCGACATCTGGGCGACCAGCGCATATCCGCCGATGATCGCGCCCGCCGAGCCCGACCCGATCGGCGAGGAGTTGGACTTCACCATCAAGGATCGCGGTACGCGCTTCCGCATCCTCGAGAGCACGCCGGGAACGGGCGAGCCCGAGCCCTGGATGCACCGCACCAACACCATCGACTATGCCTATGTGATCGAAGGCGAAATGTGCCTGATCCTCGACGACGGCGTCGAAGTGGTGCTCAGGCAGGGCGACACGGTAGTCCAGCGCGGGACCAACCACGCGTGGGTCAATCGCAGCGGCAGGAAATGCCGCATGCTGTTCGTGATGATGGGCGCCGAATTCGCGCCCGAACTCGAGAATGTCGAGCTGTTCTCGCCCGACGCACTCAAGGAGACGATCACGGCGGGATCCGACTGAGGTTCGCCGCGGCCGGAGGGAGGTGTTGGCGGACCACGACGGTTAGTACGACATCCATAAATTGCTGTTGACAAAAATTTCGAAATGCGAACTTAATTGACTCGCAAAGGCTGTGACGGGTGAAGAAGCACGCTCCCCCGATCCAGCCGCCGATTCCGGACAACGGAGCGTGTCTTTCGAGGGGAGATTGCAATGTCAGGTCACGGGGCGAAGACCGTTCGCCACTTCGCGGGAGGGACCTCCCTGCTTTCACTGGGGCTTCTGCTCACCGTCGCAGCTCCGACCCAGGCTCAGGCCCAGGAGGCCGCACCTCCGGCCGACAGCGCAACGGCAGCCGTCGAGGACGACGGATCTGGGCTCGGCGACATCGTCGTCACCGCCCAGTTCCGCACCACCCGTGTCCAGGACACGCCGCTGGCGATCACCGCGGTGACCTCCGAAATGCTGGAACGCCGCAGCCAGACGACGATCGACCAGGTCGCCGCCCAGGCCCCCAATGTGGTGATGAAGGCCCAAGCCGGCGTCTGGGGCCCGTCGATCGCCGCCAGCATCCGCGGCGTCGGCGGCCAGATCGACCCGCATCCGGCGTTCATGCCCGGTGTCGGCATGTATATCGACGACGTCTTCTACACGAGCACCGTCGGCGCCGTGTTCGACCTGCTCGACCTCGACCGCGTGGAAATATTGCGCGGCCCGCAGGGAACGACCGCCGGCGCAAACTCGATCGGCGGCGCCGTCAAGCTCTACACCCGCAGGCCCGAGGGCACCGGCGGCTATGCGATGGTGACCTACGGCAGCCGCGACCGGCTCGAACTGCGCGCCTCGGGCGACTTCACCATCGTTCCCGACCGCGTGTTCGCGCGGATCAGCGGCACGTCCAAGGACCAGGACGGGCATGTGAAGCGGATCGACTATGCCTGCGCGCATCCGGGCAGCGGGCTGCCGAGCTTCGCCACCAACAACGACTGCAAGCTCGGGACGCTCGGCGGGAGCGACTACAAGGCCGCCCGCGGCGCATTGCGCATCCTTCCGGCCGACCGGCTGGAGATCAACCTCAGCGCCGACTTCATCCGCGACAAGTCGGAACCGGGCGCCACCGTCTACACCCGGACCAACAACGCCAGCCCGAACGTGAGCCTCAACGGCGTTCCCTATGATTCCCGGTTCACACCCACCGATCCTTATGTGAACTATGCCACCTTCCACATGCCGGGCGGGCTGATCGGCGGCGTCCAGACCCGTCCGCTGACCGTGGACCCGAACTTCGACTACAAGGGCTGGGGCACCGCGGGGACGATCGACCTCGAGCTGACTGAGGGTCTCAGCCTCAAGTCGATCACCGCCTATCGCCACTTCCGCGTCAAATGGGCCGGCGACGTCGACGGCTCCCCGCTCCCCCTCGGCCTCGACCTGCAGGACATCGACAATTCCCAGTTCAGCCAGGAACTCCGCCTCAGCGGCGACGTGGCGAACGGGGCGATCGAATATACGGTCGGCGGCTATTACCTTCACCGGAAGGGTCTCTACCGCCCGCGGCAATATTTCATCTACAATTCGCCGAGCTACGACCTGGTCAGCAACGACCGGATCCACAACGAATCCACCGCCGGCTTCGCCAATGTGGCCTGGCACGTCACCGAGGCGTTCAACCTGATCGGCGGCGTGCGTTACACCCATGAGAAGAAGAGCTTCGGCTACGGGCGCTTCACGCCGGAAGGCGATCCCGCCCCCGGCTTCGAGCAGCTCAACACGGTCGTCAGCCGCTACAATGACGGGCGGTGGGACTGGTCGATCAGCGCCGACTACAAGCTTGTGCCCGACGTCATGGCCTATGGGACCATCTCCACCGGCTATCGCTCGGGCGGCAACACGCCGCGTCCCTTCGCGCCGGAGCAGGCGCTGCCGTTCGGCCCGGAAACCGTCACCAACTATGAGGTCGGACTCAAGAGCACATTGTTCGACCGGAGGCTTCGCCTGAACCTGGCCGCCTTCTACACCGAGCTCGAGGGCGTGCAGTTCACGCTGCTCACCTGCCCGGAGATCTCCTCCTTCCCGTCCTGCGCGGTCGTCTCCAATGCCGGCGATGCCGAAGTGAAGGGCGTCGAAGCCGAGTTCAACGCCGAGCCGGTCGACGGATTCCTGATCGACGGATCGGTGAGCTACCTCGACTTCGAATATACGAAGGTCAATCCGGCCGCGGGCAATGTGAACGTCCGCCCCTATTCGCCGAAGTGGAAGTGGAGCATCGGCGCCCAGTATGAGATCGACCTGGGCGAGGTCGGCAGCCTGACGCCGCGCGTCGACGTCGCCTATACGAGCGCGGTCTATTCCAGCAACACGGCCCGCGCGACCGGCCGCCTCCCCGGCTATACCGTCGCCAATGCGCGGCTCGCCTGGCGCAGCCCGGACCGAGACTGGGAAGCGGCGCTGGAGGTCACCAACCTCACCGACAAGCTCTACTACACCTCCAACGCGGACCTCAGCTTCATCCCCTCGATCGGTTTCGCCTGGAACGCCCCCGGACGCCCGCGCGAATGGGCGCTCACGCTCAGGCGGAATTTCTGACGCCATTCCCCCAAATGGTCGTCAGAAACGGCGGCCGGCAGTTCCCCCTGGATCTGCCGGCCGTTTCTTTTGCGCAATTGGCGGACGAGGAAGCCCGCCCGCCGGATCAGGGGCGCGGGCCCTGCGCGATCCCCGACACCTTCATCGGCAGGCTGTAGAGCGCATCGCATGCGGCGATGAACAGGGTCTTGTCGTCCTTGCCGCCGAAGGCGACGTTGGTGGCGCAGATCTGCCTCTTGGGTTCGGAATCGTCGATCGGCAGGCGCAGCAGCCCCAGCACCCGGCCGTCCGGCGCGGTGATGCGGACCACGCCCGGGCCGGCGCCGCCGGTGGAATAGATGTTGCCGAGCCGGTCCACCTTCATCCCGTCGATGATCCCCTCGCCCTCGCCCAGCTCCCTGCGGTTGGCGAGCGTGCCGTCCGGCTGGATGTCGTAGCGCAGCAGCTTGAACTGCGCGCTGAGATACATGTGCTTCTCGTCCGGCGAGACGGTAATGCCGTTGGGAACGCCGCCCAGGTCCTTCGCAGACAGGGCGAGGCTGAGCGTGCCGTCCTTCACCCGCCAGATGCCGCTTTCGAGAAAGCCCTCGGGCACCTTGCCGTTGCGAAAGCCGAACTGGTTGGTGGCGACATAGATTGTGTCGTCGCGCAGGACGGTGATGTCGTTCGGGCTCAGCAGATGCTTCCCGTCCGGGCCCTTGTCGGCGATGACGGTGCGCGTACCGTCCCTTTCCAGCCGCATCAGCCGGTTGTCGTTGACCGCGCACCAGATGATGCGTCCCTGGGAATCGAGCCCGGTGCAGCTCGGCCCGATGAGGAGCACGTGGGAACGCCCGGCGCGGGTCTGGAAGCCGGTGTTGCCGGGATCCTCCCCGGAGAAACCGGCCTTTTCGATGAGCGCCGTCACCTTGCCGTCGAGCGTCACCTTGTAGACGACATTGTCGACGAGGCCACTCACCAGCACAAAACCGTCGCCGCCGTCCGGCACCCAGGTCACCCCCTCGTTGATGCCGAAGCCCCGCGCCAGTTCGACCGGCCGGGCATCGGGCGCGATCAGATCGTCCAGTGCCGGATCCAGCTTCTCGATCCGGAAGGGAGCCGCTGCGGGCGGCGGCCCGTCGCCGCGCATCTGGGGGACGCCGGGATCCCCGAACTGCGCCCGCGCCGCTCCCGGCAGCAGCAGAACACCCGCCAGCATCGAACCGGCGACCAACCGAATGACCCGTTTCTTCATGACCTCTCCCTTTCGGTGCGTTGCGGCCGGTGCGACCCGGCTCATTGCGCGTCCTCGTCGCTTGGCGGCGGCAGCAGCGAGGGCGGCAGCGGATGCCTTTCGAGCTGCTTCGAGGTCCGGTAATTCGGCCAGACGTGCCATCGCTGCTGGATGCGCCATCCCCTGTCCGTCTTCACGTAGCGGTCCTGATAGCCGCCCTGCCATTCCACGCTGCCCGGCGTGCCATCGACGCCGAGCGTGATGAGAACAGACCGCCCGACCGCGCCGCCCGGGGCAGGCTCGACGACCTCGCTGGTGACGATGTGATGGAGCCCGTACCCCGGCGTTCCGGGCTTGCGCGGGCGGCATCCGTCCGGTCCGCCGCCGCCGGCCCGCGCCAGCTGCTCGCGCCCGCGGGCCCAGACCGTTCCATCGCGATCCCAGGCATCGGTGACTCCGAAGCTACCGTCCTCGGTGAACAGATCGGCATAGTCGTAGCCGCCGTTGACGCAGTGATCGACCAGATGCGCATAGCGAGCCGTCAGCTGCTTGATGGCGAGGATGTCCTCGGCAGTGAGCGAAGGCGTCGCGCCGTCCGCCGCCTGCACCCCCGTGCCAACAACAAGTCCGGCTGCACAAAGAGCCCCGAATGTCCGCAATAGCCCCGGCATCATTCCTCCTTCTCGGTCTTTTCACATGAGGTATTTGGGGAAATGGATAATTGCAATTCAAAAACAATTTTGCTCCAAGTCGGATAGCGCCGCGTGCCATCGGCCTCCCCGGGAGGGAATGGCGCGCGGTCCCAGGATAGGCTCGCCGACGACAGGAGCGGTTTGGAATTGTTTCAAATTTTGATTATTCGAAACGTCGCGCTAAGGGCGGCGCATCATGGCGGCATGCCAGGGCACCGGCCAGCGGGCGGGGCGCAGACGGGTGCGGGGGCAGCCGGTCCGGCGGAACGGGGAGGATTGCAGTGACCGAACTCGATGCAGCGATGAACGGCACGATCGAGGAGGTCGTCCGCGACTGGAAGAAGGACATCCGCAAGCTGGACGTCGAGGCCTTCTCCGTCCAGATCAAGCTGTACCAGATCAACCTGATCTCGAGCCGGATTTACAACCGGATAGCCGACGAATTTTCGCTCAGCGACGTCGACGTCAGCGTGCTGATGATCATCCGGCGCGAACGGGCCGACAGGCCGGTGCGGCCGTCCGATCTCTGGCGGGCGCTCCACATGCGTCCCAGTGCGATCACCTATCGCGTCGATCGTCTGTACGAACTTGGGCTGGTGGAGCGGATCCCCGACGAGAACGACCGGCGCTCGCTCTTCCTGAAGCTGACCCCGGAGGGGCTCCGGGTGGTCCACGATATCGTGCTGCGCTTCAACAAGGTCACGGTCGAGAGCCTTGCCGCCGCGGCGGGATATGGCTGCGACATCAGCGGCCTCGACCGCCAGCTCGATGCCCTGCTGAAGGCCTGGAGCGGCGCCGAAATCCAGGGCTGAAGCCCTGCATCGCGGGGGGCGGATCGCCGGGTCCCCGTGCATCCTATCTGACGGAAACATCCTCAGGAGAGTGGTTTGACACTGCCAAAATTGTGCTTCGTTGGCCTGGGTGTGATGGGCCTGCCGATGGCGCGGCACCTCGCCGCAGCGGGCCATGTCATGTCGGTATACGATCTCGATCCCACGCGGGGCGAGCAGCTTGCCGCCGAATTCCCGCAGGTGACGGCGGCATCGGGCCCGGGCGACGCCGCCCGCGGCGCGAACATCGTCATCACCATGCTTCCGCATGGAAAGGCGGTGAACGAGGTCCTCACCGGGGAAGGTGGCCTGGCGTCCGCAATGGAGCCGGGGAGCCTGCTGCTCGACACATCCTCGTCCGAACCCTGGTTCACACGCGCTTCGGCCGCCACCCTGGCGCAGCGCGGCGCCTCCATGGTCGACGCGCCGGTCTCCGGCGCCGAAGCCGGTGCGATCGCCGGGGAACTGGTGTTCATGGTCGGCGGCGCGGACGCGGACGTCGAGCGGGTGCGCCCGCTGCTCGAGATCATGGGCAGTCGCCACTATCATCTCGGCCCGCTCGGCGCCGGCCATGTGATGAAGTCGCTGAACAATCTGGTGACCGCAGTCACCTTCATGGCGACCGGCGAAGCGCTGCTCGCCGGGGTGCGGTCCGGGCTCGATCCCGACACGATGATCGACGTGCTCAACCATTCGACCGGCGGCTCCTGGGTCGCGCGGACGCATTTCCAGCAGCGGATCTTCAACCGCGCCTTCGACGATCCGTTCAAGCTCGGCCTGATGGTCAAGGATATCGGCATCGCCATGCGTGTCGCGGACGAGGCCGGCGTCGACCTGCCGGTGTCGAAGCACAGCGCCGACATCTGGAGCGAGATCGAGACGAGCGAGGGCGCCGACAGCAGCGTGAGCTGCATGATCGCCGGGATGGAGAAACGGACGGGAACGGAGCTTCGCAGGCGGTCCGACCGGACCGGCTGAGCCCTGCCCGTCCGAAGCGGTCAGGACGGGCCGGCGCCGGGCGCCGGCGCGCCGTAGACGGAGCGTCCCAGCGCCACGAGATCGACCGGGCGCCCCTCCCGGATGGCCGCGCGCATCTCCTCGATGAAACGGTCGCGACGTTCCGGTGCCCGCGCACGGTCGGCCATCGCCAGCGCGCTGACCAGGCTTCCCCGATCCAGGTCGGTGCAATAAGCGGGCGTACCCGGCTGCTGCCGCCAGGATTCGTCGAGGGCGCCGGCATCGACGATGTCGAACCCGATCTCGTCGATCAGGGTCATGACGGCCGCCCTGGCGCGGGGATCGTCTCCGGCCACCGGCAGGGCAATGCGTCCGGGGGAGCCTGTCGGCCGTCCCCCGCCGGCAAGGCTGGGAAAGCCGATGCTGTTGAAGGCCTTCACCAGCGGCCGCTCCAGCCGCTGCGAAACCCAGAGGCTTTCGGGCATGCCGGCCTCGATCTCGGCGATCTCCGGATCGCGCAGGCCGGGATAGTAATTGCCGGTATCGACGACGATCACATCGGCCGGAACCGAATCGAACAGGTTCCCGGGAAGGCTTTCGATCGCGCCCAGCGGTATCGACACGATGACCAGATCGACGTCGCGGACGACGTCCCCGACCGTCACCGGCGTTGCGCCCGCCTCCCGCGCGCGATCCCGGATGGTCTCCGGCCCGCGCGAGTTCGCCAGCCTGACGTCGTGCCCTGCCCGACCGAGCAGCCGCGCCAGGTTGCCGCCGATATTCCCTGCACCCAGAATCCCGATCTTCATGACATCACCCGCAGACCAGAGGACGGCGCCGGCATAGCCGCCCGTCGCGGCGTTGAACATGTCCGCGCTCTATTCCGAAATCCTCTGCCAGCATGCCGGCCCGGCATTTCCCCCGCAGGCATTCGCCCTGCTAACCCGGCAGTCGCGGCCGGAAGCCGAACACAGGGTTGTTCCGGGCACGAGCATAAAGGCGGAATATGGTGACCGACTCTCCCTTCTCACTGGCCGACCGGCGCGCCCTCGTCGTCGGCGCGGACAGCGGCATCGGCCTGGCCTGCGCCCGGGCGATCGCGAAGGCCGGCGCCCGGCTGGTGGTCGCCGGCCTGTCGCAGGCCAGAGGCGACGAACTGGCGCGCGGCATCGCCGAAGAATGCGGGGCCGAAGTCAGTTACGTCGAAGCGGACGTTCGCGACGAAGCGCGGGTCGCCGCGATGGTCGAGGAAGCGGTGGCCCGGCTCGGCGGCCTCGATCTTGCGATGAACAATGCGGGAATTCCCGGCGCGGCCGCCGCCATCCAGGACTATGGCTCGGACGATTTCGACACCTTGTTCGCGGTGAACGTGCGCGGGACCTTCCTCTGCATGAAATATGAGATCCCGCACCTGCTGGCCGCCGGGAAGGGATCGATCGTCAATCTGGCCTCCACCGCGGCGCTCAAGGGCCTGCCGTTCGTCGGGCCCTATGCCGCCAGCAAGCATGCAGTGGCGGGCCTCACCAAATCGGCCGCGCTCGAGCTCGCGCCCTCCAACGTGCGGGTCAATGCGATCGCGCCGGGGCCGGTCGATACCGGGCTCCTCCACGAGATGCGGGCCAGGCGCAGCGGCGTCGGGTTCCAGACCGGGACGAAAGTGCCGATGGAGCGGGTCGCGTCTCCGGAGGAGATGGCGGGCGCGGTGGTGTGGCTGGCTTCCGACGCGGCCTCGTTCGTGACCGGCGCGATCGTCTCGCTGGACGGCGGCGTCAGCGCCCAGTGAGGCTCAGTCGCCGAAGGGATCGGCAGGCATCTCGGTCGCAAGATCGACGACCACCGTCTTGGTCTCGGTGAATTCGCGCACCGCCTGAAACCCGTTCTCCCGCCCCACGCCGCTCATCTTGTAGCCGCCATAGGGCAGCATGAAATGGACGGGGCGGAAGGTGTTCACCGACACGAGCCCGGCCTCGATCCGGGCAGCGACGCGGTGGGCACGGCCGACATCGGACGTCCACAGCCCGCCAACGAGGCCGTAGCGGCTGTCGTTCGCAAGCGCGATCGCCTCCTCCTCATCCTCGAACGGCATCACCGCCGTCACCGGCCCGAAAATTTCCTCCTGGGCGAGACGCGAGCGGTTGTCGGCGTCGGCGAAGACGGTCGGCTCGACATAATAGCCGCGCGGGAAGCCCGCCGGCCGGCCGCCGCCGACGAGCAGGCGAGCGCCGCATTCGCGGCCGAGCCCGATATAGGTCTCGGTCTTGTCGCGCTGCTCGGCCGAGGTCTGCGGGCCGATATGGGTGCGCGGATCGAAGGGCGGCCCGACGCGGATGCCCGCCGCCCGCTCGGCGAGCGCGGCGGCGAAAGCATCATATGCCGGCCGCTGCACGAAGATGCGCGACGCCATCGAGCAGGACTGGCCGGTGGACCGGAAGGCGCTGTGGACCGCGACCGACAGCGCGCGCTCGATATCGGCATCGGCAAAGACGATGAAGGGCGACTTGCCGCCGCATTCGAACGCGCATCGCTTCAGGTTGACGCTGGCCGACTGCATGATCCGCTGCGCGGTTTCGTGGGAACCGGTGAAGCTGATCTTGTCGACCCCGCCATGGGCGGCAAGCGCCGCGCCGACGGCCCCGTCGCCGGGCAGGACATTGACCACCCCCTCGGGAAAGCCCGCCTCCTCGGCAAGCCGCGCAAGGGCGACCATGCTCGCCGGGGTCTGCTCCGCGGGCTTCAGGATGATCGCATTGCCGGCAGCCAGCGCCGGCCCCAGCTTCCAGGAGGCGAGCGAGATGGGCGAGTTCCACGGCAGGATTGCAGCGACGACGCCGACCGGCTCCAGCCGCGTATAGGCCAGAGCATCGGTGCGATAGGGAATCTGGTCGCCGTTCAGCTTGTCGGCAGCACCGGCGAAGAAGGTCAGCCAGTCCGCTGACCGCTGCACTTCCCCGAGTGTATCGCGCAGCGGCTTGCCATTGTCGCGGCTTTCGATCTCCGCCAGCAGCCGTGCATCCCGCCGGACCAGATCGGCAAGGCGCGCGAGCAGGGCGCCGCGCGCGCTTGGGGCGGTGCCGCGCCCCCATCGGCCGTCGACGGCGGCCCGCGCGGCGGCGACCGCGCGGTCGATGTCCACCTCATCGGCGACGGCGACCTCCGCCCACACCTCCTCGGTCGAGGGATCGATGGTGCGGATCGATGCGCCACTATGCGGCTCGACCCATTGGCCGCCGATGAAGAGTCGATCGAATAGTCCGGAATCCGCGCTCACGACGCCTTCCACAGCCGTTCGGGCGGGTCCGCGAGCGCCAGCAATTCGGCGACCGCCCTTCCCTCGTCCAGCGCCGCCATGCGATCGGCCGCCGCGCGCGAGCCGTCGCCGAGGTGCCAGCGCGTGTTGCGCTCGAATTTGTCCAGCACTTCCTCCCGCCCGAGCGCCGCCTCCGGCGAGCCGGGATGGAAGGGCACGTGCTTGAACCAGGTCCGCCCCGCGGCCTCCACCGTCAGCCGCGCCGGGCAATGGGCGGGATAGTCGGATTCCGGATCGACCGACGCCTCGGTGCGGGCCGCAAGTCGGAGGATGGCGGGATCGGCGAGCCGATCGGGCAGGAAGGTCTCCAGCCCGACGTCGCCGTCGGCGAAGGCGGCGCCGACGCCGAAATAGAGGCTGAACCGCGCCTCGTGCGGCGTCCGCGGCGCCTTCTTGTGCTCGCGCGGCTGGGTGACGAGGGTCAGACCCGGCTCGGCAAGCTGGCAGTGGATGCGCTCGATCTGGTCGACGGCGATCCCATGGTCACGGAATTCCGCGAGTAGCTGCCTGGCGGCCTCGATGAAGGCGTGGAGAAGCTGGCAGCAGGGATAGGGCTTGAAGGCGGTATCCGGCAGATGCCAGCGCGAGCCCAGACCCTCGCCCGCGCGGGCGAAATCCAGTTCGCCGGAGATCGGCGTCAGATGGGTCTCGAAGAAGCCGAACTTGCCCTCGAACACGCTGGAGGGTCCGGTGATTCCGGCCAGCGCCAGATCGACCGCAATCATGCCGGCATGGGCGCCCCAGCCGCCGTGCAGGATCTTGGAGGTCGATCCGGTGCGGGTCGATTCCTGGATGCCGGACGCGAAGGTGCCGCTGATGCCGAAGGCGTCGACGATCCGGTCGGGCGCCGCCCCGCGCAGCCGGCCGATCGCCGCTGCGACGCCGAACGATCCGATCAGCGAACTGGTATGATAGCCGCGGGCGAGGAAGCGGTCGCCGCCGACGAAGCCAAGGCGGATCATCGCTTCATAGCCGACCGCGGTCGCCTCGATCGCGTCGCCGAGACTGGCGCCCGAAGTCTCCGCCGCCGCGAGCACCGCGGGAACGACGGTCGAGCCTGGCCGTGCCAGCGACGATCCGTGCTTGTCGTCCATTTCGAGCGCCTGGGCGAGCGACCCGTTGACCAGTGCCGCAAGCTCCGGCCGTGCGCGGGCGCCGAGCCCGAGCAGGCTGGCCCCCGTCGGAGCGCCCCACGCCTGCACCAGCCTGGCGGCAGCCTTGCCGCTCTCCTCCTGCGGATTGGCCCCGGCGATCGCGACCCCGATCGAGTCGACGACATGCCAGCGCGCCGCCTCGCGCACGTCGCCGGGAATTGCCGGGCCCGATCGCCGCGCCGCGAATTCGGCCAGACTTTCGGCAAAGGTCGGAGCCATCATCGCACCCGCTGCAGCTGCCGGCCGAGCTTCGGCGCCGGCGCATCCTCATTTTCGAGATTGTCGATGATCCGTTCGATCTCGGCCACCGCCCCGGCTTCGAGCACCCGGCCGGCGAGGTCCCGGAATTTCTCCTTCAACGCCTCGTCGGAAAGCGGGTTGCGCCAATGGCCGCTGCGATAGATGACCTCCTCGCGATGGACCGCGCCTGACTTCATCCGCACCTCGGCCCGCACCGCACGCATCTCGTGCGGGCCGCCGGCATCGAGCTCCGGATCCACATAGATCTCGATCCGGCGGGCGAGATCGAGGATTTTCGGATCGCGCAGCTTCTCGTCGGCATATTGGTCGACGAAGGCATTGCCTTCGAGCAGGGTGACCGCCGCCGTGTAGGGCAGGTTCATCTGCGCCGTGATCGTCTCCTTCGGCTCATAGGGCCAGCCGCAATGGACATAGACCATGTTGGTGGTGCCGATCCGCACCTGATCCACATCCTCGCCCCGGATCCCCTCCCGGGCGATGATGGCGCGCATGGCGTCGACCGACGTCTGGCTGCTGGCGAGGGAGGAATAGCGCTTGAACCCGTTCCGGCTCATCTCGAAGTCCTCGCCGAGGCCGTCCGTCGCCCATTTGAGCTCATATTTTTCGGCATAGGTGGAGCAGAAGCCGCCATAAGGCGCTTCGAGCACATCGCGCACGCCGGTCAGCCCCTCGCGCGCGCAGAGCGCGGCGATGATGCCGTTCTGCGCCGCCTTGCCGGAATGGAACCTCTTGGCCATCGCCCCGAACTGCGAGGCCATGAGCCCGGCGGCCTGGGAGCCAGCCAGCCCGAGCGCGCTGACATAATGATCGGTATCCAGGCCCAGCATCTTGGCGATTGCCGCGGCCGACGCGAAGGTGCTGGTGAGGCCGCAGGGATGGAAGCCGCGATGGAAGGCGTGCGGGCTCACCGTATTGCCGATGCGGGTACCGATCTCATAGCCCGCGACCGTCGCCAGGATCACGTCGCGACCGCTGAAGGTGCCGAAGCCCTCGGCCGAGGCCAGCACCGCGGGAACCACGCCGGCGCCATAGTGGGACATGGACTGGTCGTGACAGTCGTCGAGCTCGAACCCCTGCGCCGCGGTGCCGTTGACGAAGGCAACGCCGAGCGGATCGGCCTTCATCCCGATGCCCCACACGCTTGCGCTGGGCGACTGGCCGAGCGACTGCACGACCCGCGCCACCGACCGCGTCCAGGGCTTGGGCGAGCCGAACAGGCCGCAGCCGAGGCTGTCGCGAATGCACTGCTTGGCGTGGAGTATGATGTCCTCGGGCAGATCCTCATAACGCAGGGACGCGCCGAAATCGGCCAGCGTGCGGGTGGGACCGGGGACTTCGATGGTGGTGCTGACGTTCATGGGGATCCCTGTGCTCGGGTCGGTCAGGCGACCGACGTTTCTTGCGTGGACGTGTCCGGCCCGGTCTCGGCGCGGCCGCGGGCGAAAGCGGCGGCGCTGTCACCGGCCAGCCGGCCAAACACGGCGCCGCTGGTGAGGCCGGAGGCGCCCGGATAATTGAAGTAGAAGATGCCGCCGACCATTTCGCCCGCGGCATAGAGACCGGGAATGGGCTGGCCCGCGGCATCGACGACCTCGCCCCCGGTCGAGATGCGGACCCCGCCGAAGGTGAAGGTGACGCCGCAGGTCACCGCATAGGCTTCGAACGGCGGGGTATCGATCCGGTTTGCCCAGTTGCTGCGCGGCACCCCGTTGCTGAACGCGCTTCGCCCGTCCTTCACGTTGGGATCGAACGGGACGTCGGTCCTGACCGAGGCGTTGAACTCCTCGACCGTGGCGAGCAGCTGTGCGCCTTCCACCTCGTCCAGCTTCTCGGCCAGTTCCTCGATCGTCGAGGCGGTCACCTTGGTGACCTGGCGCGTGCGATATTCGTCTCGCAGCAGGTGGGTGACCTTCGAATCGAAAATCTGCCAGGCGACCTGCCCCGGCTGGCGCAGCACCGCCTGCCCATATTTGGCATAAGTGTAGTTGCGGAAGTCGGCGCCCTCGTCGACGAAACGCCGCCCCTCGCTGTTGACCATGATCGACAGCGGATAGGAGTGACGCTGATACTGGGGCGTCAGCGCCAGATCGCCGAAGTCCTGGGCATTGCGTTCCCATGACACGGCATGGCAGCCCGACCAGTGACCGTAAGGCTGGGCTCCGGCGGCGATCGCCATGGCGAGGCCATCCCCGGTGTTGTAGCGCGAGCCGCGCACCTTCGCGAGGTCCCAGCCGGGACCGAGATAGCGGGCGCGCCATTCGGTATTCGCCTCGAACCCGCCGCAGGCGAGGATCACGGCACGGGCGGTGATGGTTTCCTGGCCCTGGTCCGGATGGCTGACGACCACCCCGGCAATGCCGTTGCCGTCCCGGACGAGGTCGCGCACCCAGGCGTGGTAGCGGACTTCGACCCCCTTCTTCTCCGCCGCGCGATAGAGGGCCTCGACGAGCCCCGGCCCGCCGCTGGCGACCGCGATCGTCGCGCCGCCCCAGAATTTGAAGCGGCCGTTCACGCGATAGGCCTGGCGGCCGAAGGTCGGGAAGAAGCGCACCCCCTGGTCGCGCATCCACAGGATCGTCTCACGGCTGCGGGTGACGAGGATCTCGCACAGGTCAGGATCGGTGCGATATTGGGTGATTTCCCCCATGTCCTCGTAGAATTGCGCCTCGGTGTAGGCTCCGAAGTCGCTGACCGCGACTTCCTCGTCGGTGAGGTCCGGACAGAAGGCGCGAATGTCGTCGGCCCCCTCATAGACGGTGCGCATCAGCCCATCGGTGTAAGCGGTATTGCCCCCGCGCTCCTCGAGCGGCGAGCGTTCGAGCACCAGCACGCGAACGCCGGCATTGGCAGCGCTCAACGCCGCGCACAGCGCGGCATTTCCACCGCCGACCACCACGACGTCATAGGCAGGCTGGATTGGCGGCATCGGCGTCCCTTCTTCCTGTCGCGAATCGCGAGGCCTCCGCCCCGGCGACCGGCCGCACGAGGGCATCCGAGCCGCTCCATCGGGCGGCGCCGTCATCCCTCTCCGGCTCAGCGATTGCCGGCACCTTAGTCGATCACGCTATACACGCACGAAATATTGCGGCATGCTGGCATACCGTAATCATATGGTGGGAGAGTGAGGCTTGAAGCTTCAGCAGTTGCGCTATGTCGTTGAGATTGTTCGCCACGGCAATCATCTTTCGGCGGCGGCCGAGGCACTCCACACCTCCCAGCCCGGCGTAAGCCGCCAGATTCAGCTGCTCGAACAGGAACTCGGTTTCGAGATTTTCCTGAGAACCCGGAACCGCATCATCGGGCTGACCGAACCGGGAACGATCGTCTTCACCATCGCGCAGCGGATCGCGACCGACGTCGCCGCGCTGAAGACACTCAAGGAAGACATGCATGCGGGCAATCGGGGCGTCTTCACGATCGGAACGACGCACACCCAGGCACGCTACGTGCTGCCTCCCGTGGTGGAGAAGTTCGTCGCCAAATATCCGGAGGTGAAGCTCGTGCTGAAGCAGGGCGATCCCGAGGAGATCTGCGCAATGGTCGAGGCGGGCGATGCCGATCTCGCGATCGGCACCGAGACGACTCGCGACTTTCCCAACCTCGTCAAGCTGCCCTGCTTCGACCTCCACCGCTGCATCGTCGCGCCGACTGGACACCCGATCCTGAGCACGCCCAGGCTGACGCTGGAGGAAATCGCCCGATATCCGATCATCACCTACGATCACCGCTACAGCGGCCGGTGGAAGGTGATGAAGCGGTTCGCCGATGCCGGGCTCGAGCCCAAGATCGTGATGAGCGGGATCGATGCGGACGTGTGCAAGACCTATGTCGGCATGGGCCTTGGCATCGGCATCCTCGCGAGCATGACCTATGACAGGGATCGCGACGTCGGCCTCGAAATCCGCGACGCCAGCGCGCTGTTGCCGTCGAGCACGATCAAGATCGTGCTTCGCCCCAACACCTATCTTCGGCCCTTCCTGCTCGACTTCATCCACTCGGTCGCCCCGACCCTCGCCCCTTCGAGGGTGAGGAAGGCGGTGCGGGATGCCCAGGGAGGCTAGATCGCCTCGCGGTGCAGGGTCATGCGCTCGAGCGCGGCTTCGTCGATCGTCATGCCGAGCCCCGGCCCCTGCGGCACCTCGACCGCGCCGTCGCGGATCGTGAAGCCACCTTCGGCGATCAGCGGATCCTCGCCCAGCACGCCGGCGCCAAACACGAATTCGGCGGCGCCGAAGGTGCGGCCTTCGGTCACGGATGCGCAGAAATGGCAGGATGCCGCCGCTTCGAGCTGCGATGCCACGGCAAGGCCGCCGCAATTGATTCCGATGTCGAAGGCATCGGCGACCGCGACCATGCGCCGCGCCGCGAGCAGCCCTCCGACCTTATAGAGCTTGATGCAGAAGACGTCGGCGGCGGCGGCACGCGCGATCGCCGCAGCATCCTGGACGGTGAAGAGGCTTTCGTCGGCCATCACCGGGACGCCGCCTGA
>Ga0164243_10001222_pt1 | contig 44349 bp, 41 predicted proteins | sample OricompcompostOP_FD_108781 | JGI IMG/M metagenome (GOLD analysis project Ga0164243, IMG submission 108781) | Organic Plus compost microbial communities from Emeryville, California, USA - Original compost - Organic plus compost (OP) | ecosystem: Engineered > Solid waste > Mixed feedstock >...
CTTGTGGTCCAGCAGGTAGACGACGGCCAGATTCTCCGCCACCTGCGCCTTGGCGGCCCCTTCCAGGCGGAAGGTGACCTGGTGCTCCAGCAGCTCCGCCGCCTTGTCCAGCAGGTCCACCTTGACCAGGCGGTCGGCCAGGCGGCGGATCATCTGGTCGCCCTCATAGCCGATGGGGGTAAGCTCCCGGAAATCGTAATAGAGCGCCAGGGCGCGGATGGGCGGCATGGTGTCGGTGCCGCCCTCCAGATAGAGCTTGCGGAAGATGTCGCCCATGTCGCGGGCGATCTCGCGGGCCTCCGGCGTGCCGTTGTAATGCGTGACGGCGCTGCGCATGCGGGACAGGGCCTCTCGGTACTGGCCGCCCTTCATGTAGAACGCGCCGAGCAGCCGCAGGCATTTGAGCTCCAGGTCGTCGCCCCGCCACACATAGCGCAGGCGTTCGAGCTCGTTGATGGCTTCTTCGCGGCTGATGGCGTCCTCGTCCACCAGTTCGCGCACGCGGTCGAATTCGGCCCGCACGCGGGTCGGCCGGTAGTCCTCGGCGATGGCATTGCCATAGGCATTCAGGGCCTTGTCGCTCTCGCCCTCCGCCTCATAAACCTCCCCCATGAGGAGCTGGACCTGGGAGCGTTCGGCCTTGGGCAATTCGTAGTTGGAGAGCACCATCAGCTCGCGCCGCGCCGTCTCCATGTCGCCCAGCGCCCGCGCCGCCCTGACGGCGGCGAGCTGGAACCGGGCGCGGGCCGGCTCGTCATAGCTGGCCAGCACTTCGAGACCGTCGCGGTAGGCATCGTAGGCCTCCTGCCAGTTCTCCAAAGCGGCGGCCACGGCCGCGCGCCACAGGCTGACATGGGGATCGGCCTTCAGGTCGGGCACCGAGAGATCGGCCTCGGCTTCCTTGAAGCGCCGCATCTCATATTCGGCGATGCCGCGCACCGCCAGGAAATGCGGGTCCTGCTCCAGGGAAGGATCGTCCTCCGCCATGAGCTTGAGATAGCCGAATGCATCCGTCTCCAGGCCGTTGGCCAGGTAGAATTTCGCCAGGTCGAAGCGGCGGTCGTTGCGGGTGTTGTCGTCGGCCAGCGAGAGCTGTTCCATCAGCTCGGCGCGGATGGTCTGGTATTCCTCGGCCGGGCCACGCGCCCATGTGCCGAAATCCACGAACGGCACCGGCTTCTCGGGGCTGATAGGGGCCGGAGCGCCGTCGCCCCCCTCCCCCGCCGAAGCGGCGTTGTAGGCCAGCCCCGGCCCGCCGGAGATGGCGATGCCGTTCTCGAAGCGCGTCACCTTCACACCGTCGCCGATGAGCTGGATGGCGATACCCTGCGCCGTCTTGAGAAGCGAGAACGAGGTGAAGCGGCGCTCCTCCACCAGTCCACTGCCGTTGCCCAGCAGCGGCACGATGGCCAGCCGGTCCCCCACCTCGGGGTCCTGGACCTCGATGACCTGCGGTGCGTCGTCGACGGGCACGAAGACGATGGGCCCCAGCTCGTCATGCGCCTGGTGCGAGACCTGCAGCGGGTCGATGGGCGCCGAGGGATAGAGCGTCAGGTCCACTTCCCAGCTTTCATTGAGCCGCCTTGAGATCACCTGGAAGGCCGGGTCCACGCCCACCCGCATGATGGTGGCGCCGGACTGGCGGAACACCCTTGCGTCACCAAGCAGCGTCTCGCCGGCATCCTTGAGGGCCGAATGGTCTAGATCGTAATTGCCGTCCAGCACCAGCCAGAGATAGCCCGCCCGGCTGAACACGGCGGCGGGCGTGCGCTCATCCAGGGGCAGGCGCAGGCGCGTGCCGCTGGCGATGGCCGATACTTCGAGCTTCACCGTTTCAGGGGCGGCTTCGCTTTCTTCACTGGTGCTCTCATCCTCCGCCACCTGGGCCGGTGCAGGCGCCGCCTGGGGAGCGGGCGTTTCCGGCTGTTCGGCCTCGGCGGCCGGCGGCAGATCGGGGTCGGCGGCGCGCGGGTGCAGGTCGATGGCGATGCGCGTGCCGTCGCGCAGGCTGGTGACGGTGGCAGGCCCGGTGAGGCGGAGGATCACCTTGGTCCCCTCCCCGTCCGGTTCCACTTCCGCCGAGCGCACCAGCGGCGGCGGATCGGCATAAAGCTGGGAGAAATCGGGCAGGGCTTCGGCGCCGAAGGTGATCTCCACGCTGCGCCCCTGCTGCGTCACATGGTAATCCACGCGCTGCTTCCAGTCGAAGACGATGCGGTTGAAGGTCTCGTGCTCACCCACGCGGACGGTGACCGGCTCTCCGGTGTTCAGCGCGCCCGCCGTCTCGATGAGATCCACCATGGCGGCATCTCCCAGATCGGAGGTGCGCAGGAGGATGGGTTTCTTCAAAGTGAGGGTCAGGATGCTGCCGCCCCGCGACAGGTAGGTTGCGGAAATATAGCTGCCGAGCACCTTCTGGGGCTCGGTCGTATCCAGCTTCACCGGTTCCCTGAACTGGATATAAAGCCTGTTGCCGGCGATGCGGGTTTCCTTGATGAGGTTGCCCGCCCCCTCGAACACCAGGCGGCCATAGCCCTGCTGGTCGGCCGCATGCACGGTCACCGGAATGTCGGCAAATGCGGGAGAGCCGGCCACCGCCAAAAGCAGGCCGGCCCCGGCGCTCACCGATGTCCAGACGCTACGTGCCACCAGTCTCTCCTTGGGATTCCACGTCCCGGATCACGATATCCACCTGCGCCCAGGACAGGCCGGTATCGTCACCCATACCGGATCGGTCCCCCAAATATGCATCGCCATGGCCCAGCGCCAAGATATTTCTTTCGTAGCCCGCATCGCGGATGGTGTCGGCCACCATCATGGCGGCCGCCAGCGACACTTCCCAGGCAGAGGCGTACATCGCCCCCTCCGCCCCACGCGACGCGGAGCCGAGCACGCTGACATCGTTGCCGACCGTGCGCAGTACCTGCCCCAGCTCGCGCGCCGCGGCATGAGCCGTGGGCGTGAGGATGATCCGGCCCTCCTGGATGAGGATCACTTCCGGCAGGTGGATGTGAAGGCCGTCCGCCTTCTCCTCGATATCGTATGTCCCCGCCGTATCCGAACCGCCCAGCTGCGTTTCGATGACGCTGCGCAGGTAGCCCAGGTCCATGCCCTGCGGATCATAGACCGAGGTATCGCTGACACCCGACTGCACGCGGAAATCGGACGGCGGATTGGCCGGATTGAAGCGGCCGGCCATGGCCGCCGCCAGCCCCTGCCATTCGTCGTCGCGGATATCGTTCATGGCATAAAGCATGACGAAGAAGGTCAGCACCAGCGCCAGCACATCGGCAAAGGTCAGCATCCAGCCGGCGGACTTGTGCCTCGGCTCCTCCATCTCCGGCTGGAAACGGGTTTCACTCATTCCCGCCTCCGGGAGGCGCGATGGGTGTGCTGGTGAAGGTCATGTATATCTGGTCGCCGGCGCCCCGGGTGACGCCGATGCCGATCCCCTTCGGGTCCACGCCATTGGCCTCAAGATCGCGGGCCAGCACACCGGCCCGGCGCACGGCGAGCGTCTTGCCCGCACCGTCCGCCTCCATGACCGGCCGCTGCATCCAGATATCGATACTGTTGCGCAGATACGGCTGGGGATTGGCGATCATGTCCGCCAGCCGGCGCACGAGGTCGATGCGGTCCGCCCGCAATGTCGAGGTGCCGGAATAGAAGATGGCCTCGGGGTCCACCGAAATGCGCAGGACGTTGCCGCCCTCCGTCTGGCTGTAGCGCGACGAGTTGATGAAGGAGCCGAAAAGGCCGATCACATGATCGCGGAAGTCCTCGTTGGGGCCGGAGAACCGGGGCTTGCCGGAATCCTGCGGCAGGTCCTCGGTGCGCCCCTCGGGCCGCTGGAACGTCACGCGCAGGCTGCCCACCACGGCGGCGGCGCGCACCTCTTCCTTCTTTGAAACCGTATGAAGAATGACGAAGAAGGCGATCAGCAGAAGATAGACCGATACCATGTAGACGATGACGGCGTTGCTGCTCTCCTGCGGTCGGGGTTCGCGCTCGGGGCTCATCGCGGCCCTCAATCGAAGAGCTTGTCGATATCGTCCTGGCTGGTCTCTGCCCCTGCATTGGCCTCCATCTCGGCCATGAGCCTGTCGATCTCGTCCTGCTCGGTGGCCTCGCCCCCGCTCTGCGGGCCGTGCAGTTCCACGCCGTCCCGGTCGATGCGCACCGGCACCGTGGGGTCATAAGGCACCTCCTCCTCGTCGCCCAGCACATGGGCGATGTCGGCGATCCGGGCTTCGATCTCGGCGAGGATGGTGACCACCTTGGCGATGCGCTGGCCGGTGATGTCCTGGAAATTCGAGGCTTCGTAAATCTTGGTGGCGATATCGGTGAGCGTGTCCGCCGCCTCGCCTTCGCTGGCGGCAGCCAGGTTTTCTATGTCCTCCGCGGCGTCGAGAATCTTGCCCGTCGCTTCCTCGGTGGCGGCGACGACCGCATCCAGCTCGTTATGGGCGCCGGGGATGTCGCGGGAGCGAATCCGGTTGGGCTCCATGGCCGCGATGTCCTGCTTCGCCTGCTGGATGAAGCCCAGAAGATCACCGATTTCCCTGTGCAGGAACTCTTCGAGCGTGGTCTGGCCGGTGCCGGCATGCTCGCCGAGATAGCGCTCGATCGCCTCGCTGAACTCCAGCCAGGACGGGTACGACTCCCGCCGCGGCAGGTCCGTCCCGGAAGACCGGCGCGCCGCCGAGCCTGCAAGTCCATTCCCCATACCTGAGCCTCCTCTCCCGGAAAAACATGCGAATTCAGGAAACGACCTTAGACCCAGTTGGTTAAGTCGCAGTAAATACAATCAGTTGGACGCCAGGGGAATCGGCTTCTTGGTCGCCATTTCCATGGTGAGGGCCTTGGCGGCATCCGGCGACATTTCCGCCAGGATAGCGGCCATCTGGCGCTCCTTCATGTTGGTCGCCACTTCAAGGAGCACATCCATCTGCAGCTGCTCGAAAATACGCGCGGCATCTTTCGGCTTCATGCTCTCGTACATCTTCACCAGGCTCTGCATGTTTTCGATATGCTTCTGGTCGTAGGTCTTGAGATACGACTGCACCTGGGCTTCGATCTTCTTCATCTCGGCGATCTTGCCGTCGATGCGCTGCTCCATGGCGTCCAGCACGCGCTCGCGCATGTCGATCTCCTTGGCGCGCTTGTCCAGTTCGGCGCGGCGGTCGGAGAGATTCTCCAGAAGCTGCAGCTCGCCCCGGCTGTAGGGCTCGCCCGCATCGAGCTCGTCCTGGCTTGCGGCATCAGCGATGGTCTGGGCTTGGGCAGCGTCCTGGCCGCCATCCGCCGGTTGGGCCTCGGCCTGGTCCGCCTGGGCGGCGTCCTTCACCTCGTCTTCGGCGAGGGCCGTCGGGATGCCGGCCACGAATTCATCGGCGCCGCTCCAGATATTGCCCAGCTTCACGCCGAAGGTCAGCGTCGCCACGATCATCAGAACCGGCAGCAGGCGCAGGCGGTCGAGGCTGCGGCCGGGCTTCCCCTCCGGCGTGCCGGGGGCTTTCGTCGCGGGCTCTTTGGTCATGGCGGATACTCTTAAAGGCATGGTATCAGCGGGCCTGGCGCAGCGTGTTCAGGATCTGCTCGCGGGCGTCCAGGTCGGCACCCGTCTTCGGCGCACGGCCGGATCTGGCGCGGCCATCGCGCACTGCGCTCAGGTCCGCCGGGGGTTCGGCATGGCCGCGGCCCATCCCGGTCAGGCGGTTTTCCAGGCGGTTCGCCAGGTTGTTGCCGGTTTCGGTGATCATGGCCAGCTCGTCGCGCAGCGACGTCGCGGCGCCGATCTTCTCCTCCAGCGCCGAACCGGCCTCCTTGGCGGCGGCCTTCAGCGTGCCGATGCTGGTCTCGGCGCGCATGCTCGCCTGGGTGAGCTGGCCGACCAATGCGGCCAGTTCCTCGCGCCCCTGGCGCAGCGTGGACAGCCGCTGGTTGAGCCGCCAGCAATAGACCACCGTCACCACAAGCAGCACGGCGATCACCACGTCCAGCATGAAGCCCATGTTCATCGGTCAGCTCCTCATCTTGCGGGAATTCTCGTCGATCCGGATGGAGACCTTTTCTCCCACCCGTCCCATCTTGCCGGTCATCAGCGGGATATCTCGGGCGCGGATCTGTACATCGTCCTTGGGGCCGGCGCCGAGCATCAGCGTCTGGCCCACCTCGAAATTCATCACGTCGCGGAGCGACATCACCTGCTCGTCCAGCACGGCATCCACCGGCACGTCGGTCGACCAGAGCTCGGTCGCCAGATGGCTCTCCCAGATGGAGTCGCGGCCGAACTTCTCGCCCATGAAGCGCTGCAGCAGCAGCTCGCGCACCGGCTCGATTGTGGCATAGGGCAGCAGCATCTCCAGCCGCCCGCCGCGATCCTCCATGTCCAGGCGCAGACGCACCAGGATGGCCGCATTGGCCGGCCGGGCGATGGACGCGAAGCGCGGATTGGTCTCCAGCCGGTCGAAGGTGAAGGTGACGCGCGACAGCGGATCGAAAGCGGCGCTGATGTCTTTGAGGATCACCGTGATCATGCGCTCCACCAGCGTCTGCTCGATTGTCGTGTAGGGCCGGCCCTCGATGCGCATGGCGGCGGTGCCCCGGCGCCCGCCCAGGAGCACGTCCACGATGGAATAGATCAGGTTGGAATCAACGGTCAGCAGGCCGTAATTGTCCCATTCCTCGGCGCGGAACACGGTGAGCATGGCCGGCAGCGGGATGGAATTGAGATAGTCGCCGAAGCGGATCGACGTGATGTTGTCGAGCGACACTTCGATATTGTCGGAGGTGAAATTCCGCAGACTGGTGGACATCAACCGCACCAGGCGGTCGAAGATGATCTCCAGCATGGGCAGGCGTTCGTAGGAGACGAGCGCCGAATTGACGATGGCGCGGATGCCGGAATTGTTGCCCCCGTCGTCCTCCATGCCGTCGAAGCCGAGCAGGCTGTCGATCTCGTCCTGGTTCAGGACGCGGTTGGAGGTCTCGGGCGGCGGGCCGTCGTCATCGTCGTCGGTGTCGCCGTCGCTCACGCCGGCCATCGCGGCCCATTCCTCGGCCACGGCGTCGTTGTCCACCGCCTCGTCCTCGTCGTCGAGACCGGCCATGGCCGCCCACTCGTCGGCCACGGCGTCATTGTCGATGGGCTTGTCGTCTTCGTCAGCCATGGCTCACTGCACCAGCATTTCCTTGAACAACACGTCGCTCACCCGGACCGGACGCACCGCCGCGTTGACGCGCACCAGCAGTTCCTCCTTGAGGCGCAGCAGCCCGGCGGAACCTTCCAGGTCTTCCACCCGCAGTTCGCGGAGATAGACCTGGAATGTGTCGATGATGCGCGGCATCACGGTTTCCAGCCTCTCGACACCCTGATTACCGTCCAGTTCCAGCGCCACCTTGAGCTTGAGGTAATTGGTCTTGCGGCCGCTGGAATTCAGCGTCACCAGGATTTCGGGAAGATCGTAGAAGACGAGCTGCGTCGGCTTCTTCTCGGCGGCCGTGCCATGGCCGTCCGCGCCGGCAGCCGCTTCGTGATGGCCGCCGATGATACCGAAGTACCATAGCGCACCCCCGGCGCCCCCGAGCAGGATCAAGGCGATGAGGCCGAAGATGACAAGCTTCTTGCCACTCAGCTTCTTCTTCTCGAGACCCTCGGTAATGTCGCCATCGAGAACTTCATCCAGTTCGTCCATGGCCGCGTCGCTGGCTGCCATACTCAACCGTCCTTTGTCTTTATTCTACGAGGGGAAGCGTTAACGAATCGTCGACGACCCGGCCGCCGCCTCATTAACAAAGGTAAAGCCCGCTGGTTAACGAATGGTTGTCGGTCTCCTCGGCGTCATGCGGCACAAATTGCCGGGCAAATGCTGCCAGCGGACAGGCTGCCCCTGCCCCGCGCTCTCAGAAAATCCAGCAAAATCAATACGGTATAGATTGGCATGGCACATGCATGGGTCCAGGCAAAACAAAAATTGTTTGGACCAAAGCAAAACCGGAGTCCGTCATGGACAATACTCTTTATGTGGGCCTGTCGCGTCAGGCGGCCCTGCAACGGCAGATGGATGTCGTCGCCAACAACCTCGCCAACATGAACACGACAGGGTTCAAGAGCGAGAATGTGGTGTTCCGGCAATATGTGCAGGACAGTTCGGCGCCCACCGCCTTCTCCTCCAGCCAGGACGACGTGTCCTTCGTGCTGGATTACGGCATCACCCGCAGCATGGCCCCCGGCCCTCTCGTCGAAACGGGCAATTCACTCGGCGTGGCCCTGACCGACCGCGGCTTCCTGACGGTGGAAGGCGACGACGGCACGGTGATGTACACCCGCAACGGCCATCTGAGCATGGGCCAGGACGGCACGCTGCTGACACCGAGCGGCCATCCCGTGCTGGATATCGATGGAACACCGATCACGGTCACCCCCGCCGACGGCCAGATCACCATCGCCAAGGACGGAACGGTGTCCGGCAAGCTGGGCCAGATCGCCCAGCTGGGCGTGGTGGAATTCGCGCCGGAGGATGAAGGGACCCTCCAGAAATTCGGCGACAGCCTCTTTACCTCGGAGGCCGTGCCGCAGCCGGCGGTCAACGCCCAGGTGCTGCAGGGCATGGTGGAAGGCTCCAACGTCGTCCCCATCAAGGAAATGACGACCATGATGCAGATCAGCCGTGCCTACCAGAGCACGTCCCGGATGCTCGAGCAGTATCAGGAGCTGCAGACCCAGTCCATTCAACGCCTCGCCAAGATCCAGTAAGGGAGACCCAGGATGCGCGCTCTCAATATCGCAGCAACGGGCATGCTCGCCCAGCAGACGAACGTCGAGGTGATCTCCAACAACCTCGCCAACATGAACACCACCGCCTTCAAGCGGCAGCGGGCCGACTTCCAGGACCTGCTCTACCAGAACCTGGAGCGCGCGGGCGCCAACTCGTCGGACAACGGCACCATCATCCCCTCGGGCATCCAGCTCGGCGTGGGCGTGAAGACCGGCGCCGTATACCGCATCACCGAGCAGGGCAATCTCACCTCCACGGGGAACGAGTACGACCTCGCCGTGCAGGGCAAGGGGTATTTCCGCATCGAAATGCCCAACGGCGACGATGGCTACACCCGCGCCGGCTCCTTCCAGATCAACGCCCAGGGACAGCTCGTCACCTCCAAGGGATATCTGATCCAGCCCGGCATCACGGTGCCCCAGGGCGCCACCGATGTCACCATCAACGAGGCCGGTGAAGTCCAGGTGAAGATGACCGGCCAGACCGCGCCCCAGAATGTGGGCCAGCTCGAGCTCGCCACCTTCGCCAACGAGGCGGGGCTGGAAGCCATCGGCGACAACACCTTCCTTGAAACCCCGGCCTCCGGCGCCGCCACCATCGGCGTTCCCGGAAGCGACGGTATCGGCACCGTGCTCCAGGGCTTTCTGGAGACCGCGAATGTCAACCCCGTCCAGGAAATCACCAACCTCATCACCGCGCAGCGCGCCTACGAGATGAACGCCAAGGTCATCACCGCCGCTGACGAGATGATGAGCTCGATGGCCAACCTGAGGTAAGCACCATGACCAGGATATCCACCATCGCTCTGCGCTATATCGCCTTCGCCATGCTCCTGATCGGCCTTGCCATGACAATGCACCGGGACGCCCTGGCCGCCAGCCTGCAGGCCAACACGGTGGTCGAGGACGCCATGGTCCGCCTCTCCGACGTGGTGACCGGCGCCCTCTCGAAGCCGGACGCCGGCCAGGTGGTCATCGCCCGGGCCCCGGCGCCGGGCGACCGCGCCGTGCTCACCGTGCAGTCTGTCATCAACATCGCCTTCCGCAATGGCGTCACGGTGGACAACCCCGCCGGCCTGACGCGCATCTATGTGCAGCGCGCCGGCATTCCGGTGCCCCAGGAGGTGATCGAGAGCCGCCTGCTCGACGAGCTGCGCGCCCTCGGTTACGACGACACGTTCCAGCTGCGCATGCAGGGCCGCGCCGTCTCCTTCTCCGTGCCCGTGGGCACCACGCCGGATGTGCGCGTGGAAGGTTTCCAGTACGATCCGCGCAGCGGCAACTTCCAGGCCAGGGTCAGCCCCATGGTCAACGCCGAGGGCCTGAGCTCCCAGGCGGTCTACGGCCAGGCGGTGCCTGTCGTCGAGGTGCCGGTGCTCTCACAGCGCATGGGCCGCAACGACGTCATCGGCGAGAACGATATCGTCTGGACCTCCATGCCGGCCTCGCGCACCAGCGCCGACCTGGCCATGGATATCGATGACCTGGTGGGCATGAGCCCCCGCCGCACCCTGCCCTCGGACCAGCCGATCCGCCTGCGCGACCTGCAGGAGCCGGTCATCGTCTCCAAGAACGCCATGGTGAACATGCAGGTCGAAATCCCCGGCCTGACGCTCACCACCGTCGGCCGCGCGCTGGAGGACGGCTCCATGGGCAGCCTGATCCGCGTCATCAACGCCGACACGCACCAGACGGTGACCGCCGTGGTCATCGGCCCCAATCAGGTGCAGGCCAACATCACGCATTCCATGGTCACCGCGGGACTGGCGCAGTAAGCCGCCCCCAGTTTTCAGAAGGATAACCCCATGCTGAAGAAAACCATCATCCGCTGCGCCGCCATCATGGCCCTCATTCCGCTGGCCAACTGCGGCTCGCTGGACCGTGTCGCCAATATCGGCAAGGCCCCGGACCTGCACCCCATCGATGTGGCCACCCCCAATTCGCAGCCCAGGGGCGACCGCGTGCTGGTGCCGGCACCCCAGCCCCCTACCCCCGAGTATGCGCCCAATTCGCTCTGGGAGACCGGCGCGCGCGGCTTCTTCAAGGACCAGCGCGCCGCGAAGGTGGGCGACCTGCTGACCGTGCTCATCGACATTTCCGACCAGGCGAACCTGGACAACAAGTCCGGCCGCACGCGCTCGGCGGGGGAGAGCAGCGGCATCCCCAACTTCCTTGGTCTCGAGAACAAGCCCAAGAAGGTGATCCCCAACTTCGATCCGAGCAACATGCTGGGTGCCGACAGCTCGTCGTCCTTCGCCGGCGAAGGGTCGGTGGACCGTTCGGAGCATATCAACCTGACGGTCGCCGCCATCGTCACCGACGTGCTGCCCAACGGCAACCTGGTGATCCGCGGCCGGCAGGAGGTACGCGTCAATTTCGAGGTGCGCGAACTGTTCGTCGCCGGCATCGTGCGCCCGGAGGACATTTCCTCCACCAACACCATCCAGCACACGCAGATCGCCGAGGCCCGTATCGCCTATGGCGGGCGCGGCCAGATCACCGACGTTCAGCAGCCGCGCTATGGGCAGCAGCTCATGGACATCATCTTCCCCTTCTGAGGGACCAGGTTACTCACCAGTTTGCTCGTCCAAGCAAACCACACTCAGGGCCGGCTTCGACCGGCCCTCTTTTTTTCCGCGTCCGTTCCGCAACAGCCAGTCCGGGGCTCCTTCCCTTACAAGCCCGGTATTCAGGGCTTTACTTTAACGGCGGATTATAAGATGTATTCGCCCCGCACCTTTGCGCGGAGACTGACTTTCGTGACATCCATTCTCGGCTTCATCGGGCGCTGCCTTGCGGTGGCGCCGGCGGCTCCTCTCGCGCCCCGTCTCGCGGCCGGGGCCGGTGCCGTGCTGGGAATCGCCTTCACCGGCTTTCTCTGCCATCTGTGGCTGGGGCCGGCATTCGGGGCACTTTATCTCATTGCGCCCATGGGGGCCTCCGCCGTGCTGCTCTTTGCCGTGCCGGCCAGTCCGCTGGCGCAGCCCTGGTCGGTGTTCGGCGGCAATGTCGTCTCCGCCCTTGTCGGCATCACCTGCGCCCGCGTCATCCCCGATCCGTTCCTGGCGGCGGGCTCCGGGGTGGGCGCCGCCATTGCCGCCATGGCGGCGCTGCGCTGCATCCACCCGCCGGGGGGCGCCGTGGCCCTGACCTCGGTGCTGGCCTGGCCGTCCGTCGCCCAGTTCGGATACCTCTTCGCCGTTGGCCCCGTGGCGGTGAACACTGCCATCCTGATCGGCACCGCCGTCCTGTTCCACCGGGTGAGCGGCCGCTCCTATCCGCACCGGGCGGACGCCCAGGCACCGGCCGCCGCTCCCGCGCCGGCCCATGCCCGCATCGGCTTCACCCGGCAGGATGTGGCCAACGCGCTGAGGAAATATGGGGACGAACTGGACGTGCTGCCGCAGGACCTGGAGGCCCTGTTCCACAAGGTGGAGGCGGAGGTCCTGAGCCGCCACGAGGAGGGGCTCTCCTGCGGTGATATCATGATGCCGGATCCGGCGTCCGCTCCCGCCCATACCCGCGTGGAGGTCGCGGCGGGGCTTCTGGTCCGCAGCGGACAGCGCGCCCTCCCCGTCACTGACGAGGCGGGGCATGTGCTGGGCCTGGTGGGAGACCGGGAGCTTACGGCCGCACTCGTGCCCGCCGGACCACGGACCGGGCTTCTGGCCTTCGTCAAGCCGCGGCAGAGGTGTTTCCTGGCCGACATCATGACCCGCCATGTCCGCCAGTTCACGCCCCGGACCTCCATCCACCATGTGGCCCAGCTCCTGGCGGAAGACGACGGCAACGCCGCCCTCGTCTGCGATGAGGACGGCAAGCTCGTCGGCCTCATCACCCGCCAGGACGTGCTGGCGGCCGTCAGCCGGGACAGGGTGGAGGATATGCTCAGGGCGGGGTGAGTGCCGGAGGCACTCCCAGAGATCAAATGGAGAAACTGCTGCCGCAGCCGCAGGACGAGGCGGCGTTGGGATTGTTGATGCTGAAGGACGAGCCCATGACGCTTTCCTGGAAATCGACCTCGCAGCCGATCATGTAAAGAAGCGACATATTGTCGATGGCCACCACCGCGCCGTCCTTCCGGACCACGATATCATCCTCGGCCAACTGGTCGTCGAAATCGAACTTGTAGGTGAAACCGGAGCAGCCCCCGCCATTCACCGAGATGCGCAGGAACACACCCTCGCGGCCTTCCTGGCGCATGAGATGCGCCACGCGCCGGGCGGCGCTGTCGGAGAGGGTGAACGGGTCCTTGGTGGCTGTTTCGGTGCTCATCTCAAATCATACCTTTCTGGTCCACTTTATGTAGGATCGGCGGCATCCTTGTCAAAGGGAGAGATGCGCGAAAACTTGGCCTTTTCAATGGCAAGACATTGCCGCAGGTGCGTGGGCACGGTACTGTCGCCGCCATGACCACCGTTTATCCTCAAGGATTGGCGCCCTACGCCATCAGTTCGACGCGCGGCCGCCGCCATGCGGAGCCGGAATCCGCCACGCGCGGCCCTTTCCAGCGGGACCGCGACCGCATCATCCATTCCGCCGCCTTCCGCAAGATGAAGTACAAGACGCAGGTCTTCGTCTATCACGAGGGGGATTATTACCGCACGCGCCTGACCCATTCGCTGGAAGTGGCGCAGATCGCCCGCTCCATCTGCCGCGTGCTCGGCCTCAACGAGGATCTGGGCGAGGCGCTGGCCCTTGCCCATGACGTGGGCCACACGCCCTTCGGCCATGCGGGCGAGGATGCGCTGCATGCCGCCGTCGAGGCATTCGGCGGCTTTGACCACAATGCGCAGACGCTGCGCATCCTCACCAAGCTGGAGCAGCGCTATGCCGAGTTCGACGGGCTGAACCTGACCTGGGAAACCCTGGAGGGCGTGGTGAAACACAATGGCCCTCTGGTCGGGCCCGGCAAGAAGCCCCTGCCCGTCGCCATCGAGACCTACAACCGGGAACACGACCTGCAGCTCGACACCTATGCCAGCGCCGAGGCGCAGGTTGCCTCCCTGGCCGACGATATCGCCTACAACAATCACGACCTGGATGACGGGCTGCGGGCCGGGCTCTTCGGTCTTGATGACATAAAGCATCTGAAGCTGGTGGCGCCGGCCTATGAGGATGTGACGTCGCGCCATCCCAACCTGGAGCGCTCGCGCTTCATCCATGAGGTCATCCGCCGCATGATCGGCACCATGGTGGAGGACCTGCTCACCGAAACGCGCCGCCGGCTGGAGGCGCTGGCGCCCGGGACGCCGGACGATATCCGCCAGGCCGGCGCACCCGTCGCCGCCTTTTCCGAGGCGCTGATGGACGCCAATCTGGAATTGAAGACATTCCTTTATCGGAATATGTACAGGCACTACAGGGTGAACCGCATGACGTCGAAGGCGAGGCGCGTGGTCACCGAACTCTACAACCTCTATTGGAACGAACCGGAAATATTGCCGACGGAATGGCGGCTGCAGACGGACGGACCATGCACGGCCAAGACCGCGCGCCTGGCGGCGGATTTCATCGCCGGCATGACGGACCGCTACGCGCTCCTGGAGTACAGCCGGCTGTTCGACCTCACAAGCAATCAGAACACATGAACATATTCAGCTATTTCACCGAAGTGATCGACGGCGTGATCCGCGATCTGGAAACCCAAGGCGCATTGCCCAAGGGGCTCGATCTTTCCGCCGTCACCGTGGAGCCGCCGCGCGACCCGTCGCATGGCGATATCGCCACCAACGCCGCCATGGTGCTCACCCGGCAGGCCGGCATGAAGCCGCGCGACATCGCGGAGCTGCTGGCCGCCCGGCTCAACGAGCATAGCCATGTGGAGAGCTGCGAGGTGGCGGGTCCCGGATTCATCAATATCCGCTGCCGCGCGGCCGTCTGGTACGGCATCGTCTCCACCATCCTGCGCGAGGGCACAGCCTTCGGCAACAGCAGCCTGGGCCGGGGCGAAAAGGTGAATGTGGAATATGTCTCGGCCAACCCGACGGGCCCCATGCATGTGGGCCATGCGCGCGGCGCCGTGACCGGCGACGCCCTTGCCAATCTCCTCGAGAAGGCGGGATATAACGTCACCCGCGAATATTACATCAACGATGCCGGCGCACAGATCGACGTGCTGGCCCGCGCCGTCTACCACCGTTACCTCGAAGCCCTAGGGGACGATGTGGGCGAGGTGCCGGAGGGGCTTTACCCCGGCGAATACCTTATCCCCGTGGGCCGGAAACTGGCCGAGGCAGACGGCGACAAATGGCGCGGCAAGCCGGAGGAAACCTGGCTGGAGCATTTCCGCGTCCACGCCAGCGCCGCCATGATGGCGCAGATCAGGGATGACCTGGCGGCCATGAACATCCGCCATGACGTCTTCTCCTCCGAGCGGGTGTTGCACGAATCCGGCGCCATCGACCGGGCGATCGGACATCTGGCGGACCACCAGCTCGTCTATACGGGCACGCTGGAGCCGCCCAAGGGCAAGCCGGTGGACGACTGGGAGCCGCGGCCGCAGCTCCTTTTCCGCTCGTCCCAGTTTGGCGACGATACCGACCGCCCCTTGAAGAAGTCGGATGGAAGCTGGACCTATTTCGCCGCCGACCTGGCCTATCACTACGACAAATATTGCCGGGGCTTTAAGCAGATGATCGACGTCTGGGGCGCCGATCACGGGGGCTATGTCAAGCGCGTGCAGGCCGGCGTGAAGGCCCTGACCGACGAGGAAGCCGAGCTGGACGTCAAACTTTGCCAGCTTGTGAAACTGTTCCGTAACGGAGAACCGGTACGCATGTCGAAACGCGCCGGACAGTTTGTTACACTTCGGGACCTGGTGGACGAGGTGGGCAGCGATGTCGTGCGCTTCATCATGCTGACGCGCAAGAACGACGCGCCTCTGGATTTCGATTTTACAAAAGTGACAGAACAGTCCCGGGATAATCCAGTATTCTATGTTCAATACGCACATGCCCGTATATGCTCCGTATTTCGGAACGCGGCACGGGACCATGCGGATTTGAACCTGGATGATCACAGTCTTTCGATGGCCGATTTCACACAGCTCACGCACGACGACGAAGTGGCGCTCATCCGCCAGGCCGCCACATGGCCGCGCGTGGTGGAGACGGCCGCCCGCGCCCATGAACCGCACCGCATTGCCTTTTACCTGTATGATCTGGCCGGCCAGCTTCACGGTATCTGGAACAAGGGCAAGGAGGATACCGACCTGCGCTTCCTGATATCGGAGAACGACCGGCTCACCAAGGCGCGGCTCGGCATGCTGGCGGCGGTGCGCACGGTGCTTGCCTCCGGCCTTGGGATCATGGGCGTGGAACCTGTTGAGGAGATGCACTGATGTCTGACGACCGCTCCAGGCGTGGCTTGGAAGAACCGGGGAATCACGATTCTCCCTTCCCCTGGATGCAGGGAGAGCTGGAAGAAGAGATCGCGCCTCCGTTCCGCCCCTGGATGATCGCGGTCGCCGTGACCAGCATGGCCATCTTCATCGTCGCCGTCTGGTATGCCTGGAATGCGGGGCAGTCGGACCTGGATGGCCCGCCGCCCATCGTCCAGGCCGATGACAGCCCGGTCAAGGTGGCGCCGGAAGAGCCGGGCGGGATGCAGGTCCCACATCAGGAGAACGAGGTCTTCTCCGCCATCGAGGACCAGCCGCAGGAGCCGACGGAAGAGCTGCTGCCGCCGCCCGAGGAGCCGGTGAAGATGCCCGAGCCCAAGCTGGCCGAACCCGAGCCCGAGGCCCCGGCTCAGGCCATGCAGACCGCGGCCGAGAACACCCCGCCTCCCGCCGCAAAGCCCGCCCGGAAGCCCGAAAGCAAGCCGGTTCAACCCGCGGCGGCCGCGGCCCAGCCGGAGCCCAAGCCCACGCCCCCGGCCCCCGCCGCTGAGAAGCCGGCGCCCGCGAGCACGGCCGGCGGCAAATATGTCATTCAGCTCGCCGCCCTGCAGTCGCGGGAAGCGGCCTCGGAGGCCTGGTCGCGGCTGGTGAAGAAGTATACGCGGCAACTGGCGCCCCTCACCCTCGATATCGAGCCGGTGAACGTCCCCAACAAGGGAACCTTCTACCGCGTGCGCGGCGCGGGCTTCCCCACCCGGGAAGAGGCGGAGAGCCGTTGCGCCGCCCTGAAGGCCGCCGGGCAGGCCTGTCTGGTGAAAACCCGGTAGCACCATGCCGCGTCCCCTCATCACCGGGTTGGCCGGCAAGGAATTGCGGGCCGATGAGCGCGCGTTCCTGGAAGACAGGCAGCCGCTCGGCATCATCCTCTTCGCCCGCAATATCGAGACGCCGGAGCAGGTCGCCGCCCTGGTGGAGGACTGCCGCTCCATCCTCGGTCCGCGCTGCTGGGTGCTGATCGACCAGGAAGGCGGCCGCGTGGCCCGTCTGCGCCCGCCATACTGGCCCGCACGGCCCGCAGCCGGCACGCTGGGCGCCCTGCCCCTTTCCCAGGCTGAGGAAGGTGTCTACCTCGCCGCCCGGCTGATGGCGCACGATCTTTACGAGCTCGGCATCAATGTGGACTGTCACCCGGTGCTGGATATCCCCGCCCCCGGCAGTCACGAGATCATCGGAGACCGGGCCTTCGGCACCGATCCGGACCGGGTGGCGCGGCTTGGCGAAGCGGCCTGCCAGGGCCTGCTCGACGGCGGCGTGCTGCCGGTGATCAAGCATATTCCGGGGCATGGCCGCGCCACCGCCGACAGCCATGAGCACCTGCCCGTGGTCGATACGGAAGGCCGCGACCTGGCCGCCGATTTCGCACCGTTCCGGGCGCTCGCCTCGGCGCCCGTCGCCATGACCGCCCATGTGGTCTATTCAGCTTACGATCAGGAACGGCCGGCTACCCTGTCCTCTACGGTCATCCAGCAGGTGATTCGCGGGCAGATCGGCTTCGAGGGCGTGCTGCTCTCGGACGACCTCAATATGAAGGCCCTCTCCGGGCCCATGGCGGAGCGGGTGGCCAACGCCCTTGCGGCCGGGTGCGATGTGGTGCTTCATTGCAACGGCAACCTGACGGAGATGATCGAGGCCGCCGATGCCTGTGGCACGCTGGAGGGAGAAGCCCTCGCCCGTGTGGAAGCGGCAACGCGCAAGCTGCACCCGCCCAAGCCGTTCGACCGCTCGGCCGACGAAGCCCGGCTGGCGGATTTGTTGGGTGGGATGGGAAGAAGATGACGGGAATTGAATGCTCCCACCGTTCGCGCTGAGCTTGTCGAAGCGCGGCCCCAGCCTGAGCGCCAGCCGCCCTTCGACAGGCTCAGGGCGAACGGTGATTCAAATTGATGACATAAGGACTATCTGTGCTTGGCAATTTTTCCGATTCCATCGTCACCCTGACCACCTGGATTGTGCCGCTCCTGCTCGCCATCACGCTGCATGAGGCGGCGCACGGCTATGCCGCCCTGATGTTCGGCGACAGCACGGCCAAGCGCGCCGGGCGGCTGACCCTCAATCCGGTCAATCACATCGACCCCTTTGGCACGGTGCTCCTGCCGGGGCTCCTGATGTTGAGCGGCGCGCCCTTCCTTTTCGGCTATGCCAAGCCGGTGCCGGTGAATTTCGGGGCGCTCAAGAAGCCCAAGCGGGACATGATCTGGGTAGCCGCCGCCGGACCCGGCACCAACATCCTGCTGGCCGTCATCTCCGCCCTGCTGATGCATGCGCTGGTCGTGGCCCCCTCTTCCGCGCAGGAATGGATATTCCTCAACCTGCAGAACTCCATCGCCATCAATCTGGTGCTGGCGGTGTTCAACATGATCCCCCTTCCCCCGCTGGACGGCGGGCGCGTGGCCGTCGGCATCCTGCCCGACGGCCCGGCCCGCAAGCTCGCCAGCCTGGAGCGCTACGGCATCCTGATCCTGCTTGGCGTCCTCTTCGTCCTGCCGCTGGTGAGCGGGGCTCTCGGCGCGCCCATCAGCATTTTCCAATCCCTTATTTTGCCGATCGTGGATAGCCTGTATTCTCTGATTCTCACTGTGACCGGCCTGGGAGGCTAGGGTGGCCGACAACGATAATTGGGAAAATACGGACGCTGCCCCCACGGGACGGGAAGACCAGCTCGTCCTTGACATCCAGGGGTTCGAAGGCCCGCTGGACCTGCTGCTGACCCTGGCCCGCGCCCAGAAGGTGGATCTCGCCAAGATATCCATTCTCGAACTGGTGGAGCAGTATCTCGCCTTCATCGCCGAGGCGCGGCGGGTGGCGCTGGAGCTGGCCGCCGATTATCTGGTCATGGCCGCCTGGCTGGCCTTCATGAAATCCCGCCTCCTGCTGCCCGAGGACGAGAAGGATGACGAGTTCTCCGGCGAGGAAATGGCCGCTCGCCTGCAGTTTCAGCTCCTGCGGCTGGAGGCCATGCGTGAGCGCTCGGCGCAGTTGATGTCGCGCGAGCGGCATGGCCGGGACGTTTTCTCCCGCGGCATGCCGGAGGGCGTCCGGATGGTGCGGCATTCCAGATACGAGCTGTCGCTCTACGACCTCCTGCACGCTTATGCCCAGCAACAGCAGCGCACCAATGTGACGCCCTTCCGCATCGTGCGGCAGCCGGTCTACACCATGGAGGAGTTGCTGCACCGCCTGGAGCCGTTGATGGGCAAGGCCGTGGACTGGACCACTCTGGAGACCTTCCTGCCGCCCGAGGCCAGGGAACCGCGCCGCCGCCGCTCGGCCCTCGCCGCCTCTTTCGCCGCCATGCTGGAGATGACCCGGCAGGGCAAGATCGAGCTCAGGCAGGCGGCACCCTTCACCCCCATCTATATCCGCCGCCGCGAACCGCGGGACGACGAGGGCATGGCATGAGCACCGAAGGCAATCAGCTCCTGCGCATGCTGGAGGCGCTGCTGTTCGCCGCGTCCGAGCCGCTGGATATCGAAACCCTGCAGAGCCATCTGCCCGCCGATGCCGATGTGAGCGCCCTCCTGAAGGACCTCCAGGCCGATTATCAGGGCCGGGGCGTCAACCTGGTCAAACGCGGCGACCGCTGGCTTTTCGAGACGGCGCCCGACCTCTCCTTCCTCCTGCGCAAGGACGTGGAGGAGACCGTCAAGCTCTCGCGCGCCGCCGCCGAGACGCTGGCCATCATCGCCTACCATCAGCCCGCCACACGGGCCGAGATCGAGCAGATCAGGGGCGTCGCCGTCTCCAAGGGCACGCTCGACGTGCTGTTCGAGGCGGGATGGATCAAGCCGAAGGGCCGCCGGCGCACGCCCGGCCGCCCCGTCACCTACGGCACGACCGAGGATTTCCTGGTGCATTTCGGCCTGGAGTCGCTGACCGACCTGCCCGGCATCGCCGAACTGAAGGCCGCCGGCCTGATGGACGCCGAACCTCCGGCGGATTTCATGGCGGAAAAGAGTGAGCAGGAAGACGCGGAAGAGACGGAAGAGGAAGAAGCGGATTCGCTCTTCAACAGGCGTTCCAGCAGGTAGATCAATACCGGGCCTCTCCCCAGGGCTCTCCCACCAAATTACATCCCGGCAAGAACTGCCCACCCAGGCAATATTTGCCGGGCAATTCTTGCCCACCTGCAGCTTTCGCCTTTGTGCATCTTGGTTACTGCGGCAATTTTTTCCGATGGTTGGGCCCAGCGTTTCCCGAATAGTTCATGGTTAACGGGAAATTCCTGCCCATTCTGGCACGGCAATTGCTGCCTATGGTCCGTGGGCAAAATGCCCGCGAAGCAAAATGCTTAAAAATCTAGAAAGGAAGTTTTACCATGGTTATGTCTGTTAACACCAATCCCGGTGCTCTGATCGCTCTGCAGAACCTCAATGCGACCAACCGTTCGCTGGAGGAAACCCAGAACCGCATCAACACCGGCTACAAGGTGAACGGCTACAAGGACAACGCCGCCTCCTTCGCCATCGCCCAGAACCTGCGTTCCGATCTTTCCGGCCTCAACGCCGTGAAGTCGAGCCTGGACAACGCCACCTCCATCCTGGACGTGACGCTGGCCGCCGGTGAAGCCGTCTCCGACGTCCTGAACCAGATGAAGGAAAAGGCCCTGGCTGCTGCTGACCCCAGCCTGGATGAGGACAGCCGTACCGCCCTCAAATCTGACTTCGACGCTTTGAAGGATCAGATCAGCACGATCATCGATAACGCCACCTTCAATGGCACGAATATCATCGATGCCGCCGGCAACAGCAACGGCACCACCGTGAGCGCCCTGGTGAGTGCCGAGGTGACCTCTGCCGGTGGTACCGAGACGATCGACGTTGAAGGTACCGATCTGACGGTTAGCGTCGTTGGTCGCTTCTCAAGCGTCAGCTTCACCACAGCCACGAACGCTGCCAGTGCAGCGTCTGCGGTGGACAGCGCCATCGACGCCCTCAACTCCGCCATGACTTCTATCGGTACGGGCGCCAAGGCGGTTTCCGCCCAGCGCGTCTTCACCGACAAGCTGTCCGATGCGGTGGAAGCCGGTATCGGCAACCTGGTGGACGCGGACATGGCCAAGGAAAGCGCCCGCCTGCAGGCCCTGCAGGTGAAGCAGCAGCTTGGCATGCAGGCCCTCTCGATCGCCAACCAGGCGCCGAGCGTGGTCCTGTCGCTGTTCCGCTAAGACCTTACAGAATGGGATGGTCCCTTCGGGGGCCATCCCATTTTCTTTCACCAAACCTGACGAAAGCCGCCAACGTCGTGGGGATCTGATATAAAGCGGCCTGCACCTGAGAGTGTGTAGAGATGACCGTGATAAGATCAACACCGCCATACCTCCCCGGAAATGCTCCGCAGCAGGCCGGGCCGGCGCACATCTCCGGACAAGACGCGATTCCGCCCAAAGAACTGAAAAGCGACGACGAGCGGCATCCGCTCGACAAGATCGCCCAGATGATGGAAGGGCGCATCTCCGAACTTCTCGGCACGGACATACGCCTGACCCTGGAGCGCAACCAGGAGGCGGGTGTCTTCGTCTACAAGGCGGTAGACCGGGTTACCGGCGAGGTGATCCGGCAGTATCCCTCGGAAGAAATGCTGAAGCTCCTCTCCTATTTCCACCGCACCGAAGGCCTGAACGTCAACAGCCGGGCCTGACCGGCACTGCCGGTACGCCAGTCCGCCCTATTCCAGGGCGGCGGCAACGGCGTCCCGATAGCCGGCGACCGTCTCGGGAGAAATGGTGTCGATCGCCTCGAGCGGCGCAAGGAAGCGCTCGGCGATCCAGTCGGCCAGCCCCTGGCTCAGGCGAATACGGCAGAACGCCTCCTTGTCCATGGGAGCGAGATGGGAGGCGATCTCCGCCAGTTGCTTGTCGGAGCCGAATTCCGCAACTCGCCGGTTCGGCCACAGCCAGCCGTCGGTGACCAGGCTTTTCATCAGCGCATATTCGCTGGGAAAGGTCTCTTCAAAGCCCTGGAGGTTGGTATAGGTTGAGCTCAAAGCCATGCTGTGGCGGTTCAGGGCCGCCAGCACGGCGGTGCGGTCACCCAGCCCCTTGTTGCCGTTTCGGCTGACCCTCTGCGCGTGGACCATGGCCTCCTCGGACGGCTTCGGCGCGGCGAGACGCTCTTCATATGCTTGCCAGAACCGCTCTGGAGCATCCCTCAATTCATCCGTGGAGAGCACCACCACTGTGGCGAAATATTTCCGGTAACACTCCAGAATGAATGCCAGATCCAGCACGGAGCGGCAAAGCAGCTCCTGCTCCTTGAGGAAGGTAGCGAAAGGGACATCCCCCCCTTCCTTGATGCTCTGTTCATGAACGCCCCGCAGCCAGTCGACAGGGTTGCGGACGAGGATCAGCACCCGATTGCTGAGGGCCGCCTTCCCGAGCGTGCGTGCCGAGACCCTGTGCAGATTCTCGACGGCGAACTGCTTCTCGGGCGCATTGATCCAACCCCAGGTGAACCCTTCCGACGATAGCACCGTGGTTTGCGTTGGGCGCCTGTTGAGTGGCTTGACCGGCAGGCAGGCTCCGGGGCCGGCCTCTGCCGCCGTGCGCACTGCCTGAACGAGACGGATTCCATCTATATAGGCGTATCTCTGATCCGCGGCCCACAGTCCCTGGACATAGGTGCTCGCGCACTTGCCGAGGCCGACATGGATGAAATCCACGGTACAATCGTCGTGGGTAACGGGAATCCGTGCCAGGGCTGTCACAGCTCGTTCTCCTGCATGCGGGAGTCCCTTTCCCGCATGCCAGGCACCATGCCCCGTGCCGGATGGAAAGACCTATCCCATGAATTAACAGTATGGATTATTGGCGGTTTTGATTGATGACCCGTTAAGTGGCGGCAGGATTTGCCGGATGCCCGGTCAAACTTGCCGAGCGCCCCTGTCATTCCATCAAAGAGCTACCCACAAGACGAATTTTTCTTTTTATATTTCAATAGGATATCTGACACCCGCCGTCTGGCATGACCTTTGCTTTTCTTCCCCCAACAGCACAATGCCACTGACGAAAGAGAATCTTTATCATGGTCATGTCCGTCAATACCAACGCCTCCGCGCTTCTGGCCCTCCAGAATCTGACCGGGACCACCCGCGAGCTCGAAGAGACGCAGAACCACATCAATACCGGCCTGAAGATTGCCGGCGCCAAGGACAATGGCGCGCTCTTCGCCATCGCCCAGAACCTGCGAGCCAATGTCGGCGGCATGCAGGCCGTGCTTCTGAGCCTGGATCGCGGCATCAGCACGGTGGATACTGCGCTCTCCGCCGGCGAGGCCATTGACGACCTTCTGATCCAGTTGAAGGAAAAGGCGGCCACCGCCTCCGACGAGGGCCTGGACGACCAGAGCCGCACGGCGCTCAACAACGAATTCGTGTCGCTGCGCGATCAGATCACCACCATCGTCGAGAACGCCACCTTCAACGGCACCAACATGCTGAACGGCAGCGGCACGGGCGTGAAGGCCCTGGCCAACGACAATGGCTCGGCCACCATCGATGTCGCGGCAGAGGACCTGACACTCTCGGGCAGCATCATCACGTTCAGCGCCACGACGGAGTTGGGCAGCACGGCCGCTTCCGCGCAGGCCGTCGCGGAATCGATCACGGAAACCATCCAGAACGTGCATGCCGCCCTGGCCCGCCTGGGCACCGGCGCCAAGGCACTGGAACGGCACAAGACTTTTGTTACCAAGCTTTCGGACACGCTGGAAGTGGGCATCGGCAACCTGGTGGATGCCGACATGGCCAAGGAAAGCGCGCGGCTGCAGGCCCTGCAGGTGAAACAGCAGCTCGGCGTCCAGGCCCTGTCCATCGCCAACCAGTCGCCGCAGACAATCCTGTCCCTGTTCCAGGGGTAGCCCGCTCTCTCTCGTCCTTCGCCGGCTTACGGCTGAGTCCAAGCCACCTGGATTCAGCCGTGAGCCGGCGAATGACAATGGGAGAAGATGATCCCGACCAATCTGGAAACTCCCTAGGCCGGACGGGCCAGAAGGTAGGCCGCCAGGCTGTCCCAGCCCTCCGCCGCCGCTGTTACCAGCAGGCCGGAGCGTCCGTCCCCCGGCTCATAGGGCGTGCCGTCGAACCGGGCGGCGCGGCCGCCGGTTTCCGTCACCAGCAGGGTGCCCGGCGCGTGATCCCACGGGCGGGTGCGGTAATAGAGGGCATAGTCGCATTCCCCCTGCACCATGCCCACATAGGTGGCGCCGGCGCAATACCGGGCCCGCCGCCCCGGCTGGCGGGAGCGCGCGCGGGCAATGCGGGCCTTCAGCCCTTCGGGCAGGAAGCCGGCATGCACTTCCCCCGCCATCTCATCCGGCGTCTTGGGCGGTATCCACGGCTCTTGGCGGGGCCTGATCCGCCGGCCGTCCACAATGGCCCCGCTGCCCGCTTCCACCATGGAAACGATCCCCCTCTTCGGCAGATAAATCCAGCCGGTCACGGCCTTTCCGTTCAGGAGCCGGCAGATCATCACGGCAAATTCGTCGCCGCCCGAGAGGAAATTCCCCGTGCCGTCCAGCGGGTCTATGAGCCAGACCGTCCCTTCGTTCAGCTCTTGCTCCATGGCCGCCACGGCCCCCCTGCTCTCTTCCCCGATGATGCTGACATAGGGAAAGAAGCCGCGCAGGAAGCGCGTCAGGCGGGCCTCCAGGAGAAGGTCGATCTCGCAGACGGGTTCGCCCCCCGCCTTGTACCGGCCGCTCAGGGCGGACCGGTCCTCCAGCCAGGGAGCCAGCACCTCATCCACGATGCTTTTCAGTTCATCGGCAAGGACTTCGATCATGCTCTGACAATAGCCCATGGCGCCCCGCCGCACATCCAGCAAGTGCTGGCGGCAAGTCTTGGCGGCAAGTGCACGCCGGGCCGGCGCTGGGGCGCCATTCCTGCAATGAAAAAGGGGCTGCCGAAGCAGCCCCTTTCAGTCTCGTGGCGAGACGGCTGATTACATCATGCCGCCCATGCCGCCCATGCCGCTCATGTCGGGCATGCCGGCATCCTTCTTGTCTTCCGGCTTGTCGGCCACCATGGCTTCGGTGGTGATCAGCAGGGACGAGACGGAAGCGGCATCCTGCAGCGCGGTGCGCACGACCTTGGTGGGGTCGATGACGCCGGCCTTCAGCATGTCGACATATTCGCCGGTCTGGGCGTTGTAGCCCATGGCTTCGTTATTGCCTTCCAGCAGCTTGCCGGCCACCACGGCGCCATCGACGCCGGAGTTCTCGGCGATCTGGCGAACCGGGGCTTCGAGGGCGCGACGGATGATGTTCACACCCATCTCCTGGTCCTCGTTGTCGACCTTGAGCTCCTTCAGCGCACGGCTGGCATAGAGGAGGGCCACGCCACCGCCGGGCACCACGCCTTCCTCAACCGCGGCGCGGGTGGCGGCCAGGGCGTCGTCGACGCGGTCCTTGCGCTCCTTCACCTCGGTTTCCGTGGCGCCGCCGACGCGGATCACGGCCACACCGCCGGCCAGCTTGGCCAGGCGTTCCTGCAGCTTCTCGCGGTCATAGTCGGAGGTGGTCTCCTCGATCTGGGCACGGATCTGGCCGCAACGGGCTTCGATCTCGTTCTTGGCGCCGGCGCCATCGACGAGGGTGGTGTCGTCCTTCGTGATGGAGACTTTCTTGGCCTGGCCCAGCATGTCGAGGGTAACGTTCTCCAGCTTGATGCCGATGTCTTCGGAGATCACCTGGCCACCGGTCACGATGGCGATGTCCTCCAGCATGGCCTTGCGGCGGTCACCGAAGCCCGGCGCCTTGACGGCGGCAACCTTCAGGCCGCCCCGCAGCTTGTTGACCACCAGCGTGGCCAGCGCCTCGCCTTCCACGTCCTCGGCGATGATGAGGAGCGGACGGTTGGACTGCACGACGGCTTCCAGCACCGGCAGCATCGACTGCAGGTTGGAGACCTTCTTCTCGTGGATCAGGATGTAGGGGTCTTCCAGCTCCGTGACCATCTTCTCGCTGTTGGTCACGAAATAGGGAGAGAGATAGCCGCGGTCGAACTGCATGCCTTCCACGACTTCGAGCTCGGTCTCCAGGCCCTTGGCTTCCTCGACGGTGATCACGCCTTCCTTGCCGACCTTCTGCATGGCCTGGGAGATCATGTCGCCGATTTCGCGCTCGCCGTTGGCGGAGATGGTGCCCACCTGGGCGACTTCGTTTTCGGAAGAGATGTCCTTGGAGAGCTGGGCGAGATGCTCGACCACCTTCTCCACGGCCTTGTCGATGCCGCGCTTCAGGTCCATCGGATTGAGGCCGGCGGCGACCGCCTTGGTGCCTTCCTTGACGATGGACTGGGCCAGGACCGTGGCCGTCGTGGTGCCGTCACCGGCCACGTCGTTGGTCTTGGAGGCCACTTCGCGGACCATCTGGGCGCCCATGTTCTCGAACTTGTCGGAAAGCTCGATTTCCTTGGCGACGGTCACGCCGTCCTTGGTGATGCGCGGAGCGCCGAACGACTTTTCGATGACCACGTTGCGGCCCTTCGGGCCCAGGGTCACCTTAACGGCGTCGGCGAGAATGTTGACGCCACGCAGCATCCGCGTGCGCGCGTCGGTACCGAATTTAACGTCTTTGGCTGCCATGTTCTGATCCTTATCCCAAGATGCCCATAATGTCCGATTCCTTCATGATCAGCAGCTCTTCGCCGTCGATCTTGACTTCGGTGCCGGACCATTTTCCGAACAGGACGCGATCGCCTTCCTTCACATCCAGCGGACGCACCTTGCCGTCCTCGGAGACGCTGCCGTTGCCCACAGCGACGACTTCGCCTTCCTGCGGCTTTTCCTTGGCCGAATCCGGAATGATGATTCCGCCAGATGTCTTTTCCTCAGAATCGACGCGCTTGACCAGCACGCGATCATGCAAGGGCCGAAGTTTCATGCAATGTTCCTCCGCAAGAGAGATATGTAAGCCAATGAAATAATTACTCCAGAAGAATACTGGTAGCACTCCCTGGAAGGGAGTGCCAGACATATAAGAAGCCCGATGACGGTGTCAACGGGCGGCAGGGCAGATTTTTTGAGGATGCCGGATTTTTTTTGAATGTTGTCCCTCAGAACGTTCGCCCTGAGCCTGTCGAAGGGCGGCCAGCGCCTCTCTTGTGGCCGGACTTCGACAGGCTCAGCCCGAACGGCAGTAAATGCGGGAACGCTCTAAGAGAGCGCACCGCCTCACCCCCCGCGGGCCAGCCGGGCACTCAGCCGCTGACGGTTCTCCGGCGACATGCTGACCGAGAGATGCACTCCCGCCTCGCTGTCCTCGCGGTTGACGATCTCGCCATGATCGTAGAGCCAGGACAGGAGCGCGCCGTCATCATTGGCCACATCCAGCTCCACCGTCTCGTAACTGGCGGAGAGCAGCTCATCCAGCCGCGCCAGAAGCCGCTCGCAATTCTCGCCCGTGGCCGCCGAGACCGGCAGCAGGTCGTCGCGCCGGGCAGCGCTGGTGAGCAGCGCGCCGCGCGCCTCCTCGTCCAGGAGGTCGATCTTGTTCAGCACCTCGATGACCGGCCGGTCCTCGCCCGGCTCCACGCCCAGGTCCTTGAGCACCTCGATCACGTCCCTGCGCTGCGCTTCTGTGTCGGGGTGCGCCACGTCGCGCACATGCAGGATGATCTGGGCTTCCAGCACCTCCTCCAGCGTGGCGCGGAAGGCGGCGATGAGATGGGTCGGCAATTCCGAGATGAAGCCCACCGTGTCGGAAAGGATGATCTTGCGCCCCGACGGCAGGGTGACCTCCCGCATGGTCGGATCGAGAGTCGCAAAGAGCAGGTCCTCGGCCATCACGTCGGCGCGGGTCAGCCGGTTGAAGAGCGTGGACTTGCCGGCGTTGGTGTAGCCCACCAGGGCGACGATGGGATAGGGCACGCGGCGCCGGGCCTCCCGGTGCAGGCCGCGGGTGCGCACCACCTGCTCCAGCTCCTTCTTGATGCGCCCGATGCGCTCGTCGATCATGCGGCGGTCCGCCTCGATCTGCGTTTCGCCGGGACCGCCCACGAAGCCCAGGCCGCCGCGCTGGCGTTCCAGGTGGGTCCAGGAGCGGACCAGCCGGCTCTTCTGGTAAGTCAGATGCGCCAGTTCGACCTGCAGCGTGCCTTCGCGGGTGCGCGCCCGCTCGCCGAAGATCTCGAGGATCAGCCCCGTGCGGTCGATCACCTTGGTCTTGAGCTCGCGCTCCAGGTTGCGCTGCTGGACGGGTGAGAGCGTGCAGTCGAAGACCGCCACCTCGATCTCCAGGTCCTTCATGTCCTGCGCCAGCTCGGCGATCTTGCCGGGGCCGATGAAGGTGCCGGGGCGGATGCTGGTGAGCGGAATGGCGGCTTTCAGGCGGACGTCGAGATTGATGGCGAGCGCCAGGCCCACGCCTTCCTCCAGCCGGGCCTCGGGACTGCGGACGCCGCTCTCCGGGCCCTGGGCCCCGGCCTTCGCATAGGGGTGCAGCACGGCAGCACGCCGCCCACCCACGGGTCCATCAGTGTCAAAGGTCAGAGCCGTGGGCGGGGTCGTGATATCCATGCAAACTCACATCGAATGTTAGGACGCCTCTCCCTCATCCTCGGCAGAGGGATCGAAGAGGTGGATGGGGCCCGCCGGCATGACCGTCGAAATGGCATGCTTGTACACGAGCTGGATATGCCCGTCGCGGCGCAGCAGTACGGAGAATGTGTCAAACCAGGTGATGACGCCCTGCAGCTTGACGCCGTTTACCAGGAAAACGGTAACAGGGACCTTGTTCTTTCTAACGTGATTGAGAAATACGTCTTGGACATTTTGTGATTTATCTGCAGCCATTTTCTTTTCCTTGTCCGTTTTTATATCGGGATATATGGCCGTGAATGCCCTTGGCCGCAAGCCCCGGCGCAATGGCAAAGCCACGGGTCGGTCAACACCACATCAGTCAACTTACTACATATTCGCTGGTTTTAAAGTCACTTAGCGACCAAATCGCCTGACATTTGTTGATTGCCGGAGGATTGAGGCGGCAATGAGGCGTTGCCGGCACGGGGGCGGACCACGGCGGGCACGGGGCCTCAGAAAAACTCCAGGCCCACGGCGAACAGGCGCTCGACCTTCCTCACCGCTTCGCCCTTGGCGAAGATGACCACGTGATCGTCCGGCTCGATGACCGTGTCGCCGCGCGGCAGCACGGTCTTGCCCTCGCGGATGATGGCGCCGATCAGCACCCCGCCCGGCAGATGCAGGTCGCGGAGCGGCTTGCCCACGATGCCGGAGGTCGCCATCGCCTGCATCTCCAGCACCTCGGCCTGCCCGCTGCCCAGCGTGTGCAGGCCCCGGATGCGGCCTCGCCGCACATGGCGCAGGATGGTGGAGACCGTGGTCTCCCTGGGGTCGATGCTCACATCGATGCCGAGACTCGCAATCAGCGGCCCGTAATCCGGGTTGTTGATCAGCGTCACGGCCTTCTGGGCACCCTCCTTCTTGGCCAGCAGCGAGGAGAGGATGTTCACCTTGTCGTCATTGGTCACCGCGACCACGGTTTCCGAATCCTGCACATTGGCCTCGCGCAACAGGTCGCCGTCCAGCGCATCGCCGATGATGACGATGGAGCGCTTCACCTCGTCGGCCACCGCCTCGGCCCGGTGGGCGTCCCTCTCGATGAGCTTGAGACGTACATTGCCGTAGCTGTCCTCCAGCATACGGGCCAGGAACAGGCCGACGCTGCCGCCGCCGACGATGACGATGCGCCTGGCCTCCTTCTCCTCATGACCGAAGATGACCAGCGTGCGCTGCACATGGTTGCGGTCGGCCACGATATAGACGTCGTCGCCGATCAGCATCTGGTCGCTGCCGGTGGGCACGATCAGCTTCTCGTCGCGCACGATGCCGACCACGACGACATTCAGGTCCGGGAACAGCTCGGTGAGCTGGCGCAGCGGCGTATCGATGATGGGACAGTGCTCGTCGATGTGAATGCCCACCACGCGCACCGTATCCCCGGCGAACGGCACCACGTCGAAGGCGCCGGGCACGGACATGCGATAGAGGATGGCGCGCGCCACCTCGTATTCCGGCGAGATGATGACGTCGATGGGAATCTTGTCCCGGGCGAAAATGTCCGTGTATTGCGGCTCCAGATAGGCCTGGGTGCGGATGCGCGCGATCTTCTTGGGGATATCGAACAGCGAATGGGCCACCTGGCAGGCGGTCATGTTCACCTCGTCCGACTGGGTGACGGCGATGAGCATCTCCGCCTCGCCGGCCCCGGCCCGCTCCAGCGCTTCCGGGTGCGAGGCGAAGCCCACCACGCCCTTCACGTCCAGCGAATCCGATATCTTCTTGACCAGCGCTTCCGAACGGTCGAGCACCGTGACGTCGATCCCCTCTTCCGACAGGGATTTGGCGATATTGGAGCCGACCTGGCCCGCGCCGCAGACGATAACCTTCATGTCCTTATCCTGGAATTGGCCGCCTTGCCGTCATGCCCGCCCCCGAGCCACTTCTACCGGGCTACGCCGTCACCCTGAACTCGATTCAGGGTCCAGTCCTGAACGCTGCCTCTGTCACTATCCCACAAGGCAATGCTCAGGAATGGATGCTGAATCAAGTTCAGCATGACTTTGCGGCAAACAGAGAGAGTCCCCCGCCAGAATATGTGAATCCCGCAAGAGCGGGGGTGACGACTTGTCATATGGAAAATCACCAGCCTTATCGAACCCGGAACCTACCGCTCTCCGCTCTGAATGCCAAGAGACTTCAGCTTGCGGTGCAGGGCCGACCGCTCCATGCCGACGAAGCTGGCCGTGCGCGAGATGTTGCCCCCGAAACGGTTGATCTGCAGGCGCAGATATTCCCGCTCGAACGCCTCGCGCGCTTCCCTGAGCGGCACGCCGATGATGATTTCCCCCTGCCGGCCGTTGAGCCCCACGGGGTCGCGCGCCGTCAGCTCGTCGGGCAGCATGTCGGCGGTGATCGGTCCGTCGGTGCCGTTGGAGAGGATCAGCAGCCGCTCGATGACATTGCGCAACTGGCGCACATTGCCCGGCCAGTCGAACGCCTGGAAGACGGCAATGGCACTATCGTCCAGGTAATGCGGCGCCAGGCCGTTGGCCTTGGCGATGCGCTCCATGAAATGGGCGCAGAGCAAGGGGATATCCTGCCGCCGCTCCTTCAGGGACGGCATGTGGATGGGGACCACGTTCAGGCGGTGATAGAGATCCTCCCGGAAATTGCCGTTGGTGATCTCCTGGCGCAGGTCGCGGCAGGTGGCGCTGACCACCCTCACATCCACCTGCACCGTGCGGTGCCCGCCCACGCGCTCGAACGTCTGCTCGGTGAGAAGCCGCAATATCTTGCTCTGCGTCTGCAGGGGCATGTCCGCCACCTCGTCGAGGAACAGCGTGCCGCCGTGAGCCTGCTCGAAGACGCCGATCTTGCGCGCCTCGTCGTCGTCCCCTTCGGTGCCGAAGAGCTCGATCTCCATGCGGTCGGGGGCGATGGCGGCGGCGTTGACCACCACGAACGGCCCCCGCCAGCGCTGGGACAGCGTGTGGAGCTGGCGGGCCGCCACCTCCTTGCCGGAACCCGGCGCGCCGGAGATCAGCACGCGGCTGTTGCTGGCCGCCACCTTTTCAATGACCTGCCGCACGGCCTGCAATTCGGGCGAATTGCCGATGAGGCGCGACTGGCGGTCGGCCCTGGCGCGCAGTTCCTCGTTCTCGCGGCGCAGGCGGTCCGACTCCGTGGCGCGGGAGACGAGATGCAGCAGATGGTCCGTCTTGAACGGCTTTTCGATGAAATCGTAGGCTCCCCGCTTGATGGCCGATACCGCGGTTTCGATATTGCCGTGCCCGCTGATGATGATGACCGGAAGATGCGGGTGCTTGCGCTTGATGATATCGAGCACATCCAGCCCGTCGCGGGGGCTGCCCTGCAGCCATATGTCCAGGATCACGAGCGACGGGCAGCGGGCGTCTATGGCCTCCAGCGCCGTTTCGCTGTCGCCGGCGGCGCGGGTGGAATAGTCCTCGTCCTCCAGAATGCCGGCCACCAGGTCCCGGATGTCGGCTTCGTCGTCAACAATCAGGATATCCGTGCTCATTACTCGGCCACCATGCTCTGCTCGGCGGCCTCGGACCCGCCGGACCGCTCAGCGATCTCGGCAAGGGCCGACCGGCTGAACACCATGCGCACCACGGCGCCGCCGCCGTCCCGGTCGTCCAGCGAGAGCTCGCCCCCGTGCTCCTCGACGATCTTGCGTGAAATGGCGAGACCAAGGCCGGTGCCCTTGGCCCGCGTGGTGATATAGGGCTCGGTCAGCCTGTCCTTCATGTCGGACGGCAGGCCCACGCCCGTATCGGAAATGCTGATACTCACGTCATCCTCATCGGCGGCAATATCGACGACAACTTCCTCGTCACCTTGTTCTTCCTTGGCTTCAATGGATTCCATGGCATTCTTGACAATGTTGGTGAGCGCCTGGCCCAGGAGCCGGCTGTCGCACACCAGGGTGATGTCCTCATCCTGCGTATTGACCCTGAACTGGATGCTGGGGAAAGCGAATTCCTGGGAGAAGACGCTCTGGCGCACCACTTCGGTCAGGTTCTCCTTGTGGAACACGGGAGCCGGCATGCGGGCGAAGGCGGAGAACTCGTCCACCATGCGCCGGATATCCCCCACATGCCGCACGATCGTATCCGTGCATTTGTCGAAGACCTTGCGGGTCTCCGCGTCCGCGCCCGACTTGTCCCTGGCGTAGCGCCGGCGCAGGCGCTCGGCGGAGAGCTGGATGGGAGTGAGCGGGTTCTTGATCTCATGGGCGATGCGGCGCGCCACGTCGGCCCAGGCGGCGGTGCGCTGCGCCGTCACCAATTGGGTGATGTCATCGAAGGTGACCACGAAACCGGTCACATAGTCGCCGGGATGGTCGCCCGATATCCGCACCATCAGGTTGCGGGCGCGGCCGCCCCGGACGATGGTCACCTGATCCTGCGCCACCTTCTCCGGCCGCGCCCGCGCTTCCTCGAACAGGTCCGCCAATTCAGGGATCGCTTCCTGGATGGGGCGCTGCACCAGGTCCCGCTCCTCCGTGGCCAGCATGCGCAGGGCCGAGCGGTTGGGCAGGTTGATGACACCCGCTTCATCCAGTCCCAGAACGCCGGCCGTCACGCCGCCCAGCACGGCCTCGGTGAAGCGCCGCCGTTCGTCGAGCTGGTGGTTGGCGGCCACGAGCTCGATGCGCTGTTCCTGGAGCTGGCTGGCCATGCGGTTGAAGGCGCGGCTCAGGGTCGATATCTCGTCATCCCCATCGCTTTCCGCCACGCGAATGGCCAGATTGCCCTGGCGCACCTTCTCCGCCGCCATGACCAGGCCGCTCACCGGCTGCACGATCTTGGTGGCCATCCACAGGCCCACCAGCACGGCGATGAGGAGAATCCACAGGGACACCGCAATGAAGATGCCGGTGAAGGCGATGTGGAACTGCCGGCGCTCCGCCTCGATGTTCTTGTATTCGGTGATCGCCTCTTCGGCCTGCGCCACCACCTGCGGGTCGATGAAGCGGCTGACATAGAGATAGGTGTCGAAGAACCGCTCCAGCCGCACCAGGGCGCGCACCCGGTCGTCCGCCCCGCCGGTGAGGATCACCACCTCGCCCGTATCCGCCTCCTGCAGCGCCGACATGGGCAGGCGATCGATGCCAAGGCCCACGCCGAAATTGGCCCGCGCCAGCACCTGGCCGTTGCCGTTGAAGACCACGGCCTCAAAGAGGTTGCGCAGGGCCGCCTGGCCCGAGACCACCCGCTCGAAGACGGCATTGTTGTCGGTGAGGATGGCGGCCTGGTTGTTGAGGTCGTTGGCCATGGCCAGCACGTCGCCGCGGATGGCCCGCCGATGCTCTTCCGTATAGGTTTCGGCGATGGAGCGGGAATTCTCCAGCACCCCCCTCACCCGGTCGGAGAACCAGCCCTGCCCCATGTCGAGATAGATGGCCGAGAACACGCCCACGATGATGGTGGGCGTGATGGCCACCAGGCTGAACAGCGCCACCAGCCGGCCGTGCAGCTTGGCGCCGGCCAGCCCGCTCCGCCGCGCCGCCCAGACGCCGACGAAGCGCCGGGCGATGATGGCCCCGAGCAGGAGCAGGAGGATGAGGTCGGTGAGCAGCAGATAGAGGACCGAGCGGTCCTCGGGGTCGGTCATGCCGTCGGTGAAGGCCGCGTAGGTGGCGATACCGGAAACAGCGGCCGCCATGGCGAGGATGAAGGCCAGGCGGCTGGCGGTTGCCCATTGGCGGATACGGGCGAGAAAGCCCGGCCGATTCCCTGCATCAATCGAGTGCGTAGAGGCCATGCCGAACCGCGAATACGTTTTCCATGCGCTGCAACTCTAGCATATTGTTGCAATTCTGCATCAGTTTTCGCGGCCCATCATATGACCTTGCGCCCCTTCGGGCTGAGCCTGTCGAAGCCCGGTCACATCCTGAGCGCTTGGCCGTCCTTCGACTGGCTCAGGACGAACGGTGGAGAAGGTGGAGAAGAATGCCTGCATCGGCTTTCACCGTCCATCACATGTGACCTTACACCTCCGTTCGGGCTGAGCCTGTCGAAGCCCGGCCGCATCCCGAGCGCTTGGCCGTCCTTCGACTGGCTCAGGACGAACGGTGGAGAAGGTGGAGAAGAATGCCTGCATCGGCTTTCACCGTCCATCATATGACCTTACACCTCCGTTCGGGCTGAGCCTGTCGAAGCCCGGCCGCATCCCGAGCGCCGGCCGCCTGCAGGCAAGCTCAGGACGAACGGTGGAGGAATGGCCTCACTGCCGGATGGCGGTGATCTTCAGTTCCTTGAGCTTCTTGCGCAGCGTATTGCGGTTGAGGCCCAGCAGTTCCGCCGCCTTGACCTGGTTGCCGCGGGTGGCGGCAAGGCAGGCGGAAATGAGCGGCTTTTCCACTTCCTGCACGATGCGGTGATAAACGCCCGGCGGCGGCAACTCGCCCTCATGAGCGGCGAAGTATTGCGCCAGATGGTATTCCACGGCGCTGCTCAGATTCTCGCTCACCGGCGCCGGCGCGGAGCCGCTGCTGCGCTCGCCGGCCAGCTCCTGGGAAACGGTATCGACGTTGATCACATCGTCCGAATAAAGCGCCACCAGCCGGCGCACCAGATTTTCCAGCTCGCGGACATTGCCCGGCCAGTCATGGGTGCGCATGCGCGCCAGCGCGTCCTGAGTGACCGACTTCGGCGTCAGCCCCTCGGATGCCGCCTGGGCGAGGAAATGGCGCACCAGGTCCGGAATGTCCTCCAGCCGCTCGCGCAGGGGCGGCAGGCGCATGGGGACCACATTGAGGCGGTAAAACAGGTCCTCGCGGAACAGTCCCTGATTGACGAGATTGCGCAGGTTCTGGTGGGTGGCGGCGATGATGCGTACATCCGCCTGGATGGTGGTGCGGCTGCCCACCGGCGTGAACTCCCCCTCCTGCAGCACGCGCAGGAGCCGGGTCTGCGCCTCCAGCGGCATGTCGCCGATCTCGTCCAGAAACAGGGTGCCGCTCTGCGCCTGCTCGAACCGGCCGACGCTGCGCATGGCCGCACCGGTGAAGGCGCCCTTCTCGTGACCGAAAAGCTCGCTTTCAATCAGCTCGCGGGGAATGGCCGCCATGTTGACGGCGACGAACGGTCCGTTGCGGCGCTTGCCGAAATCGTGCAGTGCGCGGGCCACCAGCTCCTTGCCGGTGCCGCTCTCGCCGGTGATCATGACCGTCAGGTCCGTCATCATCAGCCGCGCCAGGATGCGGTATATCTCCTGCATGGCTGGCGAGCGGCCGATGAGCGGCAGCTTTTCCTCGTCCTGGTCCGCCGTCACGGCCTGCGCCTTGTTGCGCGGCCGGTCCAGGCCCTTGCGCACCGCGCCGATGACCTCGTTGAGGTCGAACGGCTTGGGCAGATATTCATAGGCCCCGCGCTCGGCGGCGCGCACGGCGGTGATGAGCGTGTTCTGGGCGCTCATGACGATGATGGGCAGGTCCGGACGCAGTTTGAGGAGGCGCGGCAGGAGATCGAGGCCGTTCTCGTCCGGCATCACCACATCGGTGATCACCAGGTCGCCCTCGCCGTTGGAGACCCAGCGCCACAGGGTCGCGGCCGTGCCCGTGGTGCGCACGTCATATCCCTGGCGTGACAGCGCCTGGTTCAGGATGGTGCGGATGCCGGCATCGTCATCGGCGATCAGGATCGTCTTGGAACTCATGCCGCATCCTCTGTTTCAGTGCTGTTTTCCCGGCTCGCATGCGCGGGAAGCAGCACGCGGAACACCGTCCGGTCGCCGGAAAGGTCGGGCTCCACGATGCCGCCATGGTCGCCCACGATCTTGGCGACCAGCGCCAGGCCGAGACCCACGCCGCCGGCCTTCGAACTCACAAAGGCATCGAAGAGGCAGGGCCGCATGTCCTCGGGGATGCCGGGGCCGTTGTCGATCACGCAGACCTCCAGCGGCAGCTCCATGCGCGCCTTGCTGCCGGGCACCGCCAGGCGCACGCCGTGCCGGTAGGCCGTGGTGAAGACGATCTCGCCATTGGCCCGCGTGCCGATGGCCTCCGCCGCGTTCTTGGCCAGGTTCAGGAACACCTGGATGAGCTGGTCGCTGCTGCCCATCACCGGCGGCAGCGAGGGGTCGTAATTCTCCACCAGGCTGATGTTGCGGGCGAAACCATGCTCGGCGATGCGCCGCACATGCCCCAGGACCTGATGGATATTGACCGGCTCGCGGTCCATGGGATGCCGGTCGGAGAAATCCTCCAGCCGGTTGATGAGATTGGCGATGCGGTCCGTCTCCCGGACGATGAGCTGGGTGAGCTCGCGGGATTCGGGCTTCACCTCGTCCTCGACGAGCTGCGCCGCGCCCTTGATGCCGGACAAGGGATTCTTCACCTCGTGCGCCAGCACCCGCGCCATGCCGATGACCGAGCGCGCGGCCCCCCGGTGCATCAGCTGCCCGTCGATCTTCTGGGCGATGCCGCGCTCGCGGAAGGTGATCACCAGGTCCTGCCAGCTTTCGTTCACCGGGCTCACCTGGATGTCCACATTGGCCGGGTTCATCTTGGGACCGGTCAGCGGCACACCGTATTCCGACACCCAGGCCCCCCGTTTGCGCGCCTGGGACACCAGGGCGAGGAGCGGACTGGCGAAGGGCACCAAATCCTCCAGCGTCTGGCGGCGCAGGACCACGGCGCTCACGCCGAAAAGGGTCTCCGCCGCCAGATTGACGAACCGTATGCGGTTGGACCCGTCGACCATGACCACGGCATCGGGCAAGGCACCGAGGATGACCTCGCTCATCTCGCTCAATGCGGAACGGTCACGAGCACTCATGCACTCTCCTGTCAGGCTGCCATGTCGAGCAGCGGATCATAGAAATCGTTGATCGCGGCCACCACGTCCGCCGGCTCATCCATCTGGTTCACCGTGCTGCGGAACTCGTTGGAGCCGTGCAGGCCCTTGGAATACCAGCCCAGATGCTTGCGCGCGATGCGGATGCCGGCATCCTTGCCATAGTGGCTGAGCATCATCTCGTAATGTTCCAGCACGATGGCCTTCTGCACGTCGAGATCGGGGTCCGGCAGCCGCTCCCCCGTCGCCAGGAAATGGGAAATCTGGTTGAGAAGCCAGGGCTTGCCGTACGCACCCCGGCCGACCATCACGCCGTCGGCGCCAGATTGCCGCAACACGTCCGCCGCGTCCTCCACGGTGATGATGTCGCCGTTGGCGATGACCGGGATGGTCACCGCCTCCTTCACCTTGCGGATGAAGGCCCAGTCGGCGCGGCCCTTGTACATCTGGCAGCGGGTGCGGCCATGCACGGTGATCATCCTGACACCACAGTCCTCGGCGATGCGGGCCAGTTCCGGCGCGTTGCGGTTGGCATCGTCCCAGCCGGTGCGCATCTTCAGCGTGACCGGCAGGTCCACGGCATCCACCGTCGCCTGGATGAGGCGCCTGGCATTGTCCAGATCGCGCATCAACGCCGAACCGGCATAGCCGTTCACCACCTTCTTCACCGGGCAGCCCATGTTGATGTCGATGATGGCGGCCCCCCGGTCCACATTGAGCCGGGCGGCCTCGGCCAGCTTGGCGCCTTCGCAGCCCGCAAGCTGGACGGCCATGGGGAATTCCTCCGGCACGTTCATGGCCATGCGCAGCGATTGCCGGGTCTCCCTGATCATCGCCTCGCTGGCAATCATCTCGGAAACCACGAGGCTGGCGCCGAACCGGCGCACCAGGCGGCGGAACGGCAGGTCCGTCACCCCCGACATGGGGGCCAGAATCACATTCCCGTTCAGGGCAATGTCACCAATGGATATGGTCATAATTTAGGCAAATCCATAACTGATGAATATTTAATCACATACCGCAGATCGGCACGGCTGCGCAAGGTGTACATATAGCAATGGCTCCGTAATTTCATCCCCTGGCGCGAATGGCGCGTGGCAATTTGGGCCAAGCCCTTGTATTTTCCTCCCAATCGAAATCCCGGCACGACCATCTTCATGAAGCTTTTCAGATGACCATTTACGCCCTCATCGTCGCGGCCGGCCGCGGCCAGCGCCTTGGCGGCGATACGCCGAAGCAGTACCGCCGGCTGGGGCAGGCGATGCTCCTCACCCATACCGTGAAATGCTTTCTCGAAAGTGAGGCGGTGGACGGGGTCATGGTGGTCATCCACCCTGACGACCGGCCGCTCTATGAGGCCGCGACCCGGGGGCTCGGCCTTCTCCCTCCCGTGACCGGCGGCGCCACGCGGCAGGAGTCCGTGCGCCGCGGCCTCGATGCGCTGGAGGCCCTGGCGGCGGACGGGAACGCGCGCGTGCTGGTGCACGATGCCGCGCGGCCCTTCGTTCCCGCCGCCATGATAGACCGGGTCTGCCGGGCGCTTGAAACCCATAGGGCCGCCTTGCCTGCCCTGGCCCTGACGGATACGCTGAAACGGGGTGCGCAGGGCATGGTCGTGGATACGGTCTCCCGCGAGGGGCTCTTTCGCGCGCAAACGCCGCAGGGCTTCCATCTGGCACCGCTCCTTGCCGCCCACCGGCGCTTCACGGACGGGCAGGCAACCGACTATGCGGCCATCATGGAACTGGCGGGAGAGAAGGTATTTCTGGTGGAAGGGGACGAGCGGGCCTTCAAGGTGACCACCGCAGCGGACCTGACACGGGCAGAGGCAATGCTGGAAGCACATATGGAAACACGGGTCGGCAGCGGATTTGACGTCCATCGCTTCGGCGAGGGGGATGGGGTCATGCTGTGCGGCGTGCATGTGCCGCACGCACGCGGCCTGCAGGGCCATTCGGATGCCGATGTGGGCCTGCACGCGCTGGTGGACGCCATCCTGGGCGCCCTCGGCGAAGGGGATATCGGCCAGCACTTTCCGCCAGGCGACCCGCAATGGCAGGGCGCGCCATCCGCCCGTTTCCTGGAGAATGCGGCGGAGCGCGTGGCGGCCCGCGGCGGGCGCATCCGCCATGTGGATATCACCCTCATCTGCGAGGCGCCCAAGGTGGGCCCGTACCGCGATGCGATGGTCGCCAGCATCGCCGATATCCTGAAGCTCGACCGCTCCCGCATCAGCGTAAAGGCCACGACCACGGAGAGACTCGGCTTCACCGGCCGCAAGGAAGGCATTGCCGCCCAGGCCGTCGCCACGCTGGCGCTGCCGGCGGAGGCGCTCAGCGCCCTCAAGGATGCGAGATATCAATCGTGATAAAACCTCATGAAAACAGCTTCACGACTCAATTTCCTATTGCCACCCCGTCGTTCGCCCTGAGCCTGTCGAAGGGCGGCAAGCGTTCAGGATGTGGCCGCCCTTCGACAGGCTCAGGGCGAACGGTTGATTTCACCGCTTTTCCCATCACTCATAACCGGCGCCACTTGGCATGAGCCTCAAGCATCCCCCCACGCTGTTGGCCACATGGTTCGGCGCCGGGCTCCTGCCCACGGCGCCGGGCACCTGGGGAGCGCTGGCCGCCCTGCCCTGCGGCGCCCTGCTCAGATATTTCCTCGACCTGCCGCTCTTCGCGGCCGCCACGCTGCTGGTCTTCCTCGTCGGTATCTGGGCCTGCGAGCGCTATATCCAGTTCATCAAGATCGACGACCCGCCGTCCGCCGTGATCGACGAAGTGGCGGCGCAGTGGATGGTGCTCTGGTTCGTGCCGCTCAATGTCTGGGCCTATCTGGTGGCCTTCATCCTGTTCCGCGGCTTCGACATCCTCAAGCCCTGGCCGGTCTCCTGGCTGGACCGCAAGCTCAAGGGCGGTTTCGGCACCATGATCGACGACGTGGTGGCCGCCCTCTATGCCCTCATCATATTGGCGATACTGGACCTGCTGCTCGGCCCTCACTTCTGGATCGACCATGCCCTATTCCGATGACCAGCTGGACATGGCGCGCACCTTTATCGCCCGCGCCGAACGGACGGGCCGCATGGTGGCCACGGCCGAATCCTGCACCGGCGGCGGGCTGGCGGCCCTGCTCACGGAGCTGCCCGGCTCCTCCGCCCTGCTGGAACGCGGCTTTGTGACCTATTCCAACGAGGCCAAGGCGCAGATGCTGGGCGTGCCCACGGAATTGATCGAGGACAAGGGGGCGGTTTCCGCGGAGGTGGCGGAAGCCATGGCGCGCGGCGCGCTGGAGCATTCCCGCGCCCATGTGGCGGTGAGCATCACCGGCATAGCCGGCCCCGGCGGCGGCAGTGCGGAGAAGCCGGTGGGGCTGGTCTATCTCGCGGTCATGGAACGCGACGGCGAACCCCTGGTCGAGGCGCACCGGTTCACCGGCAGCCGGGCCGAGGTGCGCCGGGCATCGGTTTCAGCCGCCCTGCATCTCATCGAGCGATTTCTGTAGCATCTGCTCCCGGCGGTCCACGTCAGAATCCGTCTCGTGCAGGTCCTGGATGGCATTCTGGATCTGCTGAGCCCGCGTATCCGGGTGCTCAATCCCGCCGGGCTTGATGAACTTGAGCGTCATCCGGTCGCTCTCGCCCATAGCCGCATATCTGGCCCGGTCCTGATCGCCCAGCGCGAAACTCGGCGGCAATGTCCAGACACCGCGCGGATGGTTCTTGGTATCGTGAGGATTGGCATTGACCTCCGACTGGCCCACCAGGCGGAACCCGGCCTCGGTGGCGAATTTCACCACCTGATCGGTACGCACATAGCCGGTTGGCGCCTTGGGATCGGGCTCTGCATTATCCGCCGCACGGTGCTCCACCACGCCCAGGATGCCGCCGGGCTTCAAGGCATCGTAGAACAGCTTGAACACGGCTTCCGCCTGGCCCTGGCTCATCCAGTTGTGCACGTTGCGGAAGGTGAGGATCATGTCCGCCGTGCCGTCCGGCAGCAGCTTGCGGCTGCCGTCGGGCACCAGGTCGATGAGCTTGATGGGGCCATAGGTCTGCGGATGCTCAACGAAGTCCTCAATGAATTCGTCTCGCCCGCGCATCCAGTAGGCGCCGTCAGAGTCCTCCGGATACATCGTCTCGTAGGTCTCGGGGAACATGGCAGCATAATAGCTGCCGCTCTCTTTCAGATACGGCGCCAGGATGGACGTGTACCAACCGCCGGTCGGCATGATTTCGACCACGGCCATATCCGGACGGATACCGAAGAAGCGCAGGGTCTTCAGCGGGTGGCGGTATTGATCCCGCTCCTTCTGCTCCTGGGTACGCGGGCCACCGTCAATCACCTCTTCCAGGGTCACGGCCCCGGCCGGAGCCGCCCATACCAGCCCCGCCACGACAATCAACAGAAACGCTCTCAGCACGATTATCCCCTCACCTAGTCGGCGGCAGGGCTGGCTCCGTCACCATAGAGCTCGTGCGCCCGCGCCTCGAACGCCCGCACCATGCGGCTCACCGCTTCATTGAACAGTGCGCCCACAAGGCTTTGGAACAGGCGGTTCTTGAATTCGAAGTCTACATAAAAGTCGATGATACATCCCTCGGGGACGGGGAAAAAGCGCCAATGGTTGTTGAGATATTTGAGCGGCCCCTGGATATAGGTCACGTCGATGCGCTTGCCCGGCTCCAGATGCACGCGCGAGGTGAAGGTCTCCCGGAACATCTTGAAGCCGATCACCAGATCGGCCTCCTTTTCGGTTTCCGTGTCCTTCTTCATCCTCACGGCCACGCACCAGGGCAGGAACTCCGGATAGCGCCTGATGTCCGCCACCAGGGCATAGAGCTGGTCGGCCGTATAAGGGAGGGTGCGTTTTTCGGCGTGGGTGGGCATCGCAGCGCGTTACCGGCCCCGCCGGGCCAGCCTGGCCGTGCGCGCCGCCCGCAGCTCCTCGAAATCCTGTGCCGCGTGGTAGCTGGAGCGCGTCAGGGGCGAAGCCGAAACCAGGAGGAAGCCCTTGCCCCGCGCCATGGTCTTGTAGTCGGCGAATTCGGCCGGCGGCACATAGCGGTCGATGGGCGCATGGCGGGGCGTGGGCTGCAGATACTGCCCGATGGTGAGGAAGTCCACATTGGCCGAGCGCATGTCGTCCATCACCTGGTAGACCTCCCGCTTCTCCTCGCCCAGCCCCACCATGAGGCCGGACTTGGTGAAGATGGAGGGATCGAGCTGCTTCACCCGGTCGAGGAGCCGCAACGAATGATAATAGCGCGTGCCCGGCCGGATGGTCGGGTAAAGCCGCGGCACGGTCTCCAGATTATGGTTGAAGACGTCCGGCTTCGCCGCCACCACCATCTCCAGCGCCCCCTCCTTGTTGCGAAAGTCGGGGGTGAGGATTTCGATGGTGGTCGACGGGTTCAGCTCGCGGATGCGCCGGATCACCTTGACGAACTGCATGGCCCCGCCGTCGGGCAGGTCGTCCCGGTCGACGGACGTAATCACCACATGCTCCAGCCCCATGGCGGCCACCGCCTGGGCCGTGTGTTCCGGCTCCAGCGGGTCCACCGGCCGGGGCCGCCCGGTCAGCACGTTGCAGAAGGCGCAGGCGCGCGTGCAGGTATCCCCCAGGATCATCACCGTGGCGTGCTTCTTCGACCAGCATTCTCCGATATTGGGGCACGCCGCCTCCTCGCACACGGTGTAGAGGTTCTTCTCCCGCATCAGCCGCTTGGTCTCGAAGAATTCGCGGCTGCTGGGAACCTTCGCCCGGATCCACTCCGGCTTGCGCGGCAGGCCGGAGGGCGTTTTCTGGATGGGGGTGACGGTGGTCATATCCTTAGAATATCGCCCATTATCAGTTTCATGCTCCTGCCCTGCCGCCCACACCGTCGTCATTCCCGCGAAGGCGGGAATCCATTGACGCGCGTCGTATGGACCCTCGCCTCCGCGAGGGTGACGAAAGGGGCAAAAGGCAACATACGTTCCTGATTAAATGCAGCACACTCTATCTCTGGTGTCTATCAGATATGAATCACCTGGCCATAGGCATCCAGCACCGACTCGTGCATGGCTTCCGAAATGGTCGGGTGCGGAAAGACGGTTTCCATGAGCTCGGCTTCCGTGGCTTCCAGCGTCTTGGCGATGGTGTAGCCCTGGATCATCTCGGTCACTTCCGGGCCGATCATGTGGGCGCCCAGCAGTTCACCCGTCTTCTCGTCGAAGATGGTCTTGATGAGGCCGTTGGGGTCGCCCAGCGCGATGGCCTTGCCGTTGCCGATGAGCGGGAAGCGGCCGACCCTGATCTTGAGCCCCTGCTCCTTCGCCCTGGCTTCGGTGAGGCCGATGCTGGCGATCTGCGGGTGGGAATAGGTGCAGCCCGGAATACGGCTGACATCGAGCGGATGCAGGTTGTTCTTGCCGGCGATCTTCTCGACGCAGATCACCCCTTCATGGCTGGCCTTGTGCGCCAGCCAGGGCGGGCCCGCCACATCGCCGATGGCGTAGATGCCCTCCACATTGGTGCGGCTCCATTCGTCCACCACGATATGCGTGCGGTCCACCTTGATGCCCAGTTCCTCCAGGCCGATATCCTCCACATTGCCCACGATGCCGATGGCCGAGATGACGGTTTCCACCGTCAGCGTCTCGGTGCCCTTGCCCGTGTCGATGGTGGCGGTCACCTGGCCCTGGCCCTTCTTGAGCTCCTTCACGGTGGCGCCGGTGAAAATCTTCATGCCCTGCTTTTCGAAAGCCTTGCGGGCGAGGCCGGAAATCTCCTCGTCCTCCACGGGCAGGATGCGCGGCAGCATCTCGACCACCGTCACCTCGGC
>Ga0164243_10001223_pt1 | contig 44317 bp, 59 predicted proteins | sample OricompcompostOP_FD_108781 | JGI IMG/M metagenome (GOLD analysis project Ga0164243, IMG submission 108781) | Organic Plus compost microbial communities from Emeryville, California, USA - Original compost - Organic plus compost (OP) | ecosystem: Engineered > Solid waste > Mixed feedstock >...
ATTCGTGTTAGCTCTTGCTTTAACGGCGGTCACAGCATCGAGAGCCGGCGCTACAATGAGGCGCTGTTTGCCCTTAAGGTGAAGCTAGAGCGCGCCGAGGCGGCGCAGTAGAAAAGGCCCGAGCCATGGATATAGAGCTAACCGTTGGGTGCTGCCTCTGCTCAAACAAGAGCAAGCACACGGTTTCCCTGCCAGATGGCTGGGAGCATCGCTACGGATCAGTTGACGACGAAGCTCATGGCTTCTGCCCAAATCACGCGGACGTTGCGGAATTTGCTGATAGCCAGTGTCCCGGCTGCGTAGGTGGATGGGGCGACTGCGAGTTGTGGCGCGACTTCGCGTATAGTGGGCGCCGCAAGCTCACGCCAGCTGACTTTGTAACGATAGAGCGCGGCGTCTGCCCGCGGCGGACAAACGGCACGTTCGGCGTGTCGGCTAGCGGCGTCGAACAACTCGACTTGAGCACGAAAGCCACAACCAAGTCTGGCCTGTCTCTGGCGACCGCGATACGAGACTATTGGGCGGCATATCCAGAACGCACTTAGGGAATTCCAGAAAGGGCCCGAGCTATGAGCATCGACCGCCGCAGACGCACAGAAGCCGAGCTAGAGCAGCACCCATATTGGGTGAGCTGGTACTGCCCCGAAGACATGATGGGCAAATTCGAGCTTCATTCGCCTTGGTGGATCAGCGGCGAGACAATGGACGAGCCGATGTCATTCACCATCTGCGCCGCTGTGATGGCGACGAGCGAGGATCAGGCGAAGCTCAAGGTGATTATGTCTCACGACGCGCCTTACGTCAGCCGCGCCAGTACGGAGACGGTGTGGCGATTTGCGAGCCTCAAACCCGACGACTGGTCACCCTTCACGGATCGCTTTCCGAAAGCCGATTGGATGCAATGGCCGCAGGCTGCGGCGTAGTCAAGGAAACCCCGGGACCATGGCTGTTGTTACGGACGACATTATCTGGAACGCGAGCATCAAGGCTTTCCGGCAGGACATTGAGGGTCGCCGCGACCGCGCGATAACGAGCCTCAACGGCCTCCAAAACAAGGACGGCCTCTACGCCTCCGAGCACCGGAAGCTCTGCCGTCTTTACGGCGACGTTCTCGACGTGATCGAAAAGCACGAGAGGCGAAGCGGAACGCCGCCCGCGCCACCCAATACGCCCAGCGTGAAGGGTGGGAACTGAAACTCTAGAAAAGGCCGGTCTAGATGGCGCAAGCATTCGCCTTCAGCCCCGAGACCTACGCGCGCCTAAGAGCGCGCCGCATTGCGGCGACCCTGGCCGATGCAACCGCTTGCGTCGTGCGCGCATTCCAGCTCTGCGAAACAGACGCCGAGCGCCGCGACGTGAAGTCCGTTTGGACGCGTTGCCTGTCCGTGCAATCGAAGTTTGAAACCATAGGCGCCGAATCAGTCTAGCGTGCGGCCCCAATAGAGGGTGCACCAATGAAGACGATAACCGCCATGCTCGTAGCGCTCGCGCTTCTGTCCTCGTTCAAGCCGACGCTCCACAACCCCGCGAACGGCTTTGCTGACGGGTTCGCCGCCGGCCTAGCCGAGTAATTCAATCTCTGTACGCCCGCCCGACGTATCGAGCGCAATCGCGCCCGCGTCGTGAAGCGCTGTGAGCTGCCGGTTTACAGCCGCGCCGGATACGCCGAGCGCCTGGCCGATCGCCCGTTGCGCGCCATAGACCTTCCGGCCGGACACAGCAACGCCGGGCGCCGTCTGTTTGCCCGCCACAAGCTCACTGAGAAACGCGAACACATCGCCCGAGCCCTTTGCCGCTCGAGGGCGGCGGGCCGGCGCCGGGCGGCCGGTATCGGGCGGCCTCGCTCGGTTCTCGGGCGGCTTAACAACCGGCTTGCTTATACTACCATGCAGCGCGGCAAAGCTCATTGCAGGTGCAACGATTTCGAAAAATAAAAAGATCAGTACACTGATTATCAGGGCAACAAAATCGCCGAGCCCTTCCCAGCCGATCCGGCTCCCGAGCTTCGATAGGATCGAAGCTTGCGCGTCGTCTGCGGCAGTCGGCTTATTCAGCGTTGTCAAATAAGATTCCAGTTTCGCCAGAACCGAAGCCCGGCGATCACGCTCGGCGATGCGCGCGATAAGCGTCTCCGCAGCAACAACAGCCTTACAGGCGTCCGTGTGCGCGCGGCTCTTCGGGCAATTACCCGCTTCGGTTTTCGCCACCCTAAGCGCTAGCTCCGCCTCAGTGGCGGAGCCCTTAGCGTCGGAATATTCCTCAAGCGCAGTCTTCGCGGCGTTCCGCTTGCTTTCCGCATCCTTATAATCTGACGCCTCTTGGACAACCGCGCCCGACTTCGCGCCGTAAGTCATTTCGATGTATCCGCCCGTCCCGAGCGCGTCGAAGCACAGCGCGGCGCCAAACCCCAGCCAAAGCGCGATCTGCACAGCGATATGGCCGCGCATCATTGCGGCGGCGGAAGGCGCCACAAGCTTAATTGCCATCGAGCAAACGGCCAGGGCGACGAACACCGTAGCTTCTGCGCTGTCACGCCCGTAGGTCGCATAAAATGTTGTCGTCATGTAGAGGGCGATAAGCGACAGGGAGACGGCGATCACGCCACAAATAACGCGCTTCAAATTCATTTAAGCAACCTTCACACAGAGGACAGAACGCAAGTGGGATTCGATTTTATCGCGAGCGATCGGATTTAAGCCGGGGCACGTCGCGAGGGCGGCGGCCACGCGATCCATCGTCAGCCCGCCCCCGTGGCCGTACAGCTCATGCGCGAGCACTTCAGAAGTGCGGTAGCGAATGGCGCCGCCGGGGAGCTTGACGAATGCCGGGCCGGTGCCGAGCCGGCGCATATTGTGGACGCTTTGCGGGTGGTAGCGCCAATGGCGCGCGAGCTCTTCCGTCGTAATGAATTGCGCCTCGAGCAAATCGAGGACAGGACGGAACGCAGACTGAACCGATAAATTGTGCGGGGCTGCGAGCATCTGAGCACCGTGTGCATATAATTTCTATGCACACGATTAGAGTTAAAATGTGCAGCCGTCAAGCCCCCGGCAGCAAGACGACGTTTGACATATCGACGACGCGCATGCACTCCGCGATCAGCTCGTCACCGTTCACACACCGCGGCTTCTTTCCGGTCACGAGCTGAACAAACTCGCAACCGGCGTCTACGTGGTAAAATTCCAAGTCAAAATCGCCCATCGTGGCGCGGGCAATGGCTTCGTTTGCGTGCCACTGCGCAACCTTGATTTGTCTCAGCTCGTCCGCGGTCATAGCGAAAGCGCCCTCAATAGCCCGAGCACCGGCACGGCGGCGAGTAGGGCGTAATAGACGAGCTCCCAAGTCATGCCGCGGTCCTCGCCTGTTTGATGCCCCGCCAATGCAGCTCGGCGATTTCGTCGGCGTGCGCGTCCGTCACGAGCGCGTGTGCTCGATCCGGCAGCCCGCGAAAGACGTAGCGCCCATACCGGGAGACAACATCCTTTGCATAAACCTCGGCAACGGCTTGCAGTAAGCCGCGGGCCTCAAGCTTTGCTCTTACGTCGCGGAAGATTTCGAGCCCTTTCCGCTGGCTCACGATTGGATTTTGCATGCACACAATTTATATGCGCGCAAGTTGAAGACGAGTTAATGCGCAGCAAAATCAGCAGCTTCAAGCCACATTATTTTCGTGCCGTGGATCGTCTCAACGCGAAGCTCGTTCGGGGCTTTCTCAAATGCCCGATCCCACGCTTTACGGATCGTGTTCGGCTGACCTTCGTAGGTCGAATAGAACGCCTCGCGCACGGCGAGCACCGGAGCTGCCTGCAGGATTTCACCCGTGCGCGGATGCGCAAACCTATCGCGATGCTCGGCGGCGACGCGGCTTAGCGCCTCGCGCATGATCCGCACCGGCTTTGGCTCGGGCTTCGGCTTGGCGCGTTTCTCGCCTTCCGCCGCGATCGTCGGCGCGGACTTCTGCACAACGCACGTCGTCACCGGCACGTCTTCGTCATCGCGGCCTAACGTGACCTGCTTAAGCTTGAAGTCGAAGAGCGGCCCTCGCACGTCATCCTTAATCTTCTCGGCAAAAACCTGACCGTCTTCGACACGCAATGTCAGATCGTCTGCGGCGCCTTGCGCCGTGCTGCCGCGATAAGTGCCAGTCTTGCCGGCGTGATGCACCACGAGCACAAAGGCTCGCGTGTGCTCAATCAGATAGCCCACGCGCTTTTCTGCAAACACGGACATATCGCTAGCGCTGTTTTCGTCATCGCCCGCCGTGGCCCTGGCCTTCGTGTCGATCACGATGACGCACGTCTCCGCTCCGACGCGCTCTCTCAGCAGCAACGCTTGTTCCGCAATCAGCTTCGCGCCCGCTGCGCCATCTTCGTTTTTGGCCAGGGATACGTGTGGCACGTCTAGCCGCGCGAAGTAATCACCCGCGTCCCCGAATTGCTCAACCGCCGCCAGCATTCGTTTTTCGAAGCCCAACACGCCCTCGAGCGCGACATACAAAACCGGAGTGCGTTTCACCTTCCGCCCGAGATAGGGCAGGCCGTGCGCGATATGAAACCCGAAATCCAAGGCTATAAACGACTTGCCGCCGCCGGAAGCACCGTAGATCGTCCCGCTTTCCCGCGGCCCGGCTACCCCCTTGACGATGGCGTTAGACTGCCGAGCAATAATCGCATCAAGCGACAAGTCGCGGCCAAACTGAAGCATCGGCGTCCGCGCCGGCCGTATCGGCTCCGGCTCGGGGAGCGTTGCCGGCTCAAAGCCCGCCGTGGGATTGTCGCGCCCGATTGCCGATTGCCGGTTGCGGCCGGCGCTTTCGACGATCTGCGCTAAGTCTTCCGACTCCCAAGGCGGTTCACATCGCTCGTTCCAAACATCGAGCATCAAATCGAGCGCAGTTTCCGGCGACACGCCGCGATCGAGCACCGCGCACGCCACGCGATACGTCGTGTTATTTCCGCCTTCAAACTCAACGGCGATCGGCGCCGCGCTGGCGAGCCAAGCCCTAGCCGATTCAAGCGCCACCGTCGTGTCGAGTTCGCCGACGACTTGCGCGGCGTTGTGATCCTTCTCGGCGAGCATCTGCAGCCGCTCGAGCAACCAAGCCGGCGGCGCGGCAATCGGAGCGTCGCTTTCGACCGCGTACAGCTTCCCGCCGACTTCGCTCCCCGGCCCGACGACATAGCCGTTTGTCGCCCGAACGTTGATGCCTTGCGCAAGATCACGCTGGCCGTATTGCTTCCCCTCGGCGCGAAAGTAGATATGCAGCCCGCCGCTTGGCGTGCGAACGCGAAACGTCTCGGGAATAGGGGGCATATCGGCCAGGGCGTCGAAGCCGTCAACCTTGCCGTGGCAGTCCACATCGAGAACAATCAAGTTGTTAGTGCGCACCGCGATATTGTAGTCGCCACGGCTGAAGCGATCGAAGACTTCGACAAGATCGCTTGTCGCGTCGGCGCCCGCCCAATCTGTGTCTATGAAATGATTCTTCGTGCCGCGCTTGAGGCGGAAAATCTGTAGCTCACGCTGGGCAAGCTTTGCGGCGGCACGGAAAGATGACATTGCAACCTAGAAATTTGAAGGCGAGTTAGATTGCCCGCCTTGGCGCTGGGCAGCAATTTTTGCGGCGGCAAGGTCAGCAGTCGTCACAATTCTCGGGGCGGCGTAGGGCTGCGGCGCGTAATGCTGCGGGCACCCGTCACAGTCCGAAGTCACGATCTGGCCTAGCGTGTCTACGAACTTGAAGCGACCGCCGCGCTTACCCTTGGCAACGCGCATCGGACGGACAATGCGGCAAAGCCCGAGCTTTCCCCCGAGCGCCTTCCAATGACGACAGTGCTTGCACAGACCGGGCGCGCATTTCATTGGTGGCACCTTTCCTTCACACGAAGCAGCGCCGCGGCGCGGCACATCAGCCGAGCATCTTCGCGGCATTCTTCGTTGCCCGTATCGTTGAGTTCGATCGCGCGCCGCGCCAGCGCGTCGTAAGTCTCGTCAAGGTCGGGCTCGTCTGCGAACATGACGGCGACGCGCTCGCCTCGCGCTTCGAAGCGCACCGGCTGTCCGGCATGGATCGCGACAAAGCCCGCGGCGTGCGCGTGCGTCCCGAGAAACAGCACGTCACCGCCCCCGTCATCCGGGATAATGAAGCCGTATTTTTGCGGGGTGTTGTACCACTTGATTTTGCCGGTGCGCATGGTGCTTAGCGTCCCCGCTTAGTCGCTGACTTGATGCCGAGCTGCCGCTTCAACTGCCGATAGCGCCGCATAAACAGCATGGCCGCGGCGCTCGCTGACTGAGCTTTCAGCTTCGTCGGATGAGGGGCGTGGAGCAAATTCCAGTCGTGGCGTTTCGCCATTACGTCCCGGTATTCCGTTGCGAGCGCGACTAGATCGGCGCGCTTGATGGCTTCCGCCTCGAAGCTTGACTTCGGCGGCTCCAGGCCGAACAGCGGATACATGACAGCATCGGCATCCGCCTCGAGCTTTTCCAGAACGTGCCCGGCGCCCGCCGCGCGAATCTGTAACTTCAGGGGAGTGCTGATATCGCCGATAATTGCTTCGTGTGCGTCATGCGCGAGCCCGAGCATGGCCAGGCGCGGATCAAAATCGAGCAGCTTGGATACAAAAACGGAATGTTGCGCGACTGAGTAGGGGAACCGCGAATGCCCCGTGTACCGATTGATTTGAGACAGCGCGAGCGCCACGTAATCAACCGTAAATCCTGACAGGTCGTGCGGCCCCTCCCCGAATACATAGGCGCCGCCGTTCGCGAGCTGCATCCACGGCACTGTGGGCTTGTACGGCGTTTCAATGTGTTTCTTTCTCATTTGCGATATCGCTTTGCCTCGTAGCCGGCCGCCGCAATCGGCAAGCCTTCGGCCCATTGTTTTTGTGCACACATTTTAGATGCGAAATCGCTAACAGAACCGAAATCCTCCGGCACTTCGCAAAGGATTTCATCGTGCACATGCATGACGATCGGATAGCCAGCAGCTTCTAGCTGCGGCATCACGTAGGCGAGGCAGTCGCGCGCCGTCGCTTGAGTCACGTTCTCCGCGAGCAAGCCCCCATAGGCGCGCTGTTGCTTCCACTTTTTCGAGCTGCCGGCGCGCGATGACACACCCCAATAGGTGAGGCTGCTTTGCCATTCGATGTTTGCTTCGTGCGTGATCAGCTCAACGTTTATCCGGTGAATTTCCTCGGCGGCGCTGGGGTCGCCGCCCACGTCGCGCTCTGCCGCCAAACCTAGCGCGTGCTTAAGCGCGTCACGCTTCGCTTCCCACGTCATCGACGGAAACTTTTTCATCGCCGCGTAGGGGTAGGAAATACAACGCCCGCTCGGCAGCTTGCACTTGAGAAAGTCACCCTCTTTGCGATAGCGAATCATTCCAACGCGCGTCACGCGCCCCGGATATTCCGTCGCTTCGATGGCCGCGGCCTCTAGCGCTTTCCAGAACGCGACGACGTTCGGGTGAGCGGCGCGCCACGCATCGACAACGATTCGCAGGCCGCACCACACGTCCGGCTCGAGCCCGGCGCGAAAGCGCGTCCCGAGCGCCGGAAGCCGTTTCATTGTCGCTTCCCAATCGGCGTCAGATGTGATTGCCCGCGTCGCCCGCGACACGTCATCCGGCACTAGACCGTAATTCGCGCCCATCGAGATAAACGAGCCGATGCCGCCCGAGTAGCCAAGCGCGAGCTCCATAACCTTGCCGATCTGACGGCGCGCGTCGTCAACATCTTCGATGCGCAATCCGAGCGCCCGCGCCACGGCGAGAATATAAAGGTCCGTGCCGTTACCCGTATCGAACTGGCGGAAGGCTTCGACCTTCCACTCTTCGCCGGCCAGCCACGCGAGCACGCGCCCTTCAATGTTGCTGAAGTCAGCCGCAATCAGCTTGTGCCCTGGCCGTGCGCATATAAATGAGCGCAGTGCCCACGACATTGCATCCATTGCACTGCCGTATTCGAAGCGGATTGCCTTGGCCGCGCTCGGGTAGCGCAGCCAGTCGATAGCGTCCGCGGCGTGTTGCGGCTTAAAGTGCTTCGCCGGCCGCGGCATGTTCTGCGTTTGAATTCTGCGCCCGGCCCAACGTCCGGTTGCCGCGCCGTGGAACTGAAACAAGCCGCGCGCCCTGCCATCGGCGCACGCGCTCTTCACCATTGCGTTGAGCTTCGTCGTGCTGACCTTCGCCGCCTCGCGGCGCATTTCGAGCACTTCTTTCGCGAGCGTGCCGTTTAGCTTCGGATCGGCCAGGGCTCGGGCGACTTCGGCTTTGGTGAGCGATGCGAGTTCTACGCCCTCGCTCTGCAGCCAGGCTAGCAGGGCGTCGCGCTGTGTGGCGGTCGTCGCTTCGTTCGTCTTTTTGAACACGCGCGCCGACAGCTCGGCTTTCTCTTCCGTCAACAGCGCGAGCGCACGGCGCACGTTCGCCATATCGAGCTGAACGCCGCGATTGTTTATGAGCTGGTCTAGCTCCCAAATCTCGCGCTCTTCCGGTGTCAGCGGCGGCAAAGTCAGATGCAATTGCTCGCCGGCATCGCAGTCGATCGGGCAATAGTTATACAGCTTGGCGTAGTCGTCGGGTGCCGTCTCAGGCGACCACCACGTCAGTGGATCGCGCTTGCGCGGGCGCGCGAGCTTGAGCATCGCACGATAGCCGTCTTGATCTTTGCGGATAGGAAGCCGCAGCGCTTCGCAGCAGGCATCAAGAGCACCCGGGAGCGACAGCGCTCGAGCGCGGGGCATCGTGTCGTCAATCTGCTTAATCGTCAGCTCCGGCCAATTGCCGTAGCCGCGAAGCCGCAGAACAAGGCGCCATATCCAGTATTCAAACGCGCCGTTATGGACGATCACGGGGCGGCCGGCGGCAACGTGGTCGATAAGCTCCGCAGGCTCGCGCTCGCCGGCCTTCCAAAGCTGCGAAGGGCGGTGCGGGAATTTATAGCCTAAGCAGTGGATGCCGGTCGTGGCGTCCTCGGCGTACTTCTCCGCTCCGGCGGTTTTGATTTCGCAGGCGCTGAAGGTCTCGAAGTCGGCGACGACGTAATCATGCGGCATCGGCGGCTCTTATGAATTCCGCCGCGACTTGCGGGACGATGGCGTTTCCGAGGGCGCGGAGCTTAGCCACTCTAGCGGGTATCCCATGAGCCACGCGGGGAACGTCGGGTTCAGGGGGCCATTCATAAGGTGGCGAAGCTGTGGCGAGTGCCCGCGTCGGCCGTCGCTGTAATCCGCCCCCGACTTGTAGTCGTTCGCCCCCGGCGATGGCAGACGCCCCATCTTCGCTAAGCTCTCGAGCGAGTATCGCACCTTGCCCGTCCGCCCCGCCGCGCCGCCCTGATTGCTGCCGTAACTCTGAGCCGCTGGCGTCGGCCACAAACCACAGTCGTTCGCGTTCGTGCGGTGCCGCAACCGCGCAAGCTGGCAATACTGCCGCCCCGAAGGCGTAACCTTCGCCTTCCAAGTCATCGGCCACGGCGTCGAGCCATCCGTGCCCAATCGCCCGTGCAACTTGTTCTCCAAAGACGATTGGAGGGCGGCACTCGCGAATGAGCCCGAACCACGTTGGCCAAAGGTGCCGATCGTCGGCGAAGCCTTTGCGCTTACCCGCTTGGCTAAACGGCTGGCACGGGCAACTGCCGGTCCAGACTTCTCTATCGTCAGCCCATCCCGCCAATCGCAGCGCGTATGCCCAGCCGCCGAGACCAGCGAAGAAATGGCATTGCGTATAACCGCGTAAGTCGCCGGGTCGCACGTCCCTGATGCTTCTATCGTCAACGTCGCCATCAGGAATCAGCCCTTCGCGTATGAGATTGCGCAGCCACTCGGCGCAGTAGGGGTCAATTTCGTTGAAGTATGCTCGCGCCACGTCACAGCCCCGAAGCGCGCAACAGCACATGCCCGACGCCCGCCACGCCGCAGATCGCCAGCGCCGCGACATAGCCTGCGAGCAACGTCATTGCTGTGAGTTCGAAAAAGCTACGCATGGCCGAAATTCTCCAAGGGCAATACGAACTGGCGGCGCTGAAAGGCGCGGTCGCGCGCAACTTCCGCATTCACTCTGCGCAACGCGGCGCTAGTCGTGTCGTGCCAATCGTCCCAAGCGTGTTCGTGCTTCGACTTAAGCGCTGCGGCATTCATCCGCCGTAAGCTGTCACGCAGCGAATACAGCTCGCCGGGCAACAGATCGCGAAGCGCTACGCCTTCGCAGAGTTCGGCCAGCAATTCATCTACGGCGTCCTGCATCTGCGAATGCTCTCACAAAGAAAAAGCCCGCCCAAAACGCGAAGTCTTAGGCGGGCTCAAGCGGCCGGGCGCTGATGTCCCGACTGCCGCTTACCACTCCGCAGAAGCGCCCGCGGAACCGTTCGGCATCTTCGCAGGGCCAGAGCCGGCCGGCGCCGCGGCTTCGAAGCCATCCGAGGCATTGCCGCCACCGCCGAGCTTTTCGTCATCCGCGAAGAACTGCGCACCCTGAAGGCCGAAGCTCACGCCCCAGTTGCCATTCTTGTCGAAGGCATAGGCGCGAACCTTCACGCGAGCCCAGCAGCCGGAATAGAACTTATCGACGGGCGCCTTGCTCATGTCGATGTTGAACAGATCGACAGGGTTCACGGTTGCGCAGTTGAAATAAAAGCCGTCGTCGCCGAAGCCTTCATAGTCGCCGGCCTCAGACTGCTTTTTGAGCGGCGTCGTGCGTGGCTTGTCGCGGTTCTTAAACGAGCGCTCGCCCCAAGCGGTGCGGGCGGCGTTCATCAGCGGGTTGATATCGGAAGCCGCCGGCAGGATCACAGCGCAGTCATAGCGCGGCTTGCTGTCAGAGCCTTCCTGTTTGCGTGGCTCTTTGAAGTGCACGAACGAAAGCCGAGCAACGCACGTGATCACCGTCTTGCCGTCGTCGCCGTGAGCGACGGTCGGGTATTTCTTGAGCAGCTCAGCGAGCTGTTTGCTATCCATAGTCAAGTCTCCGGGGTTTAGGGGAGGGTGCTAGCAGCCTCGAAACCTGCAGCGGCTTTCGAGTATTCAACCGCCGGCCGCTTGTCGTCTTCAGAGACAAGGGAAAAGCCGCCTTCGGTTTTCGTTACAAGGTCAGCGAGCTTTGCAAACTCTGCCTTGCCAAGTTCCTTTTCGAGCGCCGGGGGCGTCTTCAGCTTTTCTTCAAACGCCTTCGCCCCGGTCTTCGCGAACACGCGCTCCGCAATCGCTTCCGGCGCCATGTCAGAACGCCATGCGCGCCGCCCTGGCGTCGCAACCCATTTGCGCCCGACAGGCACGCGGCCGGCGCGGGCTTCGCTGTCGGCCAGCTCGTCTAGCAGTTTGATGTAAAGGCGGATTGGCTCTGCTTCTTTGAGCATGGCGCCAAGCTGTGTGGGACTAAGAGTATCGCTCGCCGCCCCTTTGGTATCGAAGGGGAACTGAATTGCTTCGAAACCTGCAGCCGCCTTGTCGCGCGCGTGGCCGCGGAATGCCTCGCACTGGCCAGCCATCGCGACCTTGCAGAAGCGGCAGTGCGAACCGACAACATAGGGCTGATCGTCGCGAAGCGAGCGCGCATAATCAGCCTTCAGCGCCTCGCCTTCGTCAAACAAATCAGCGGCGGCAATAGACCACTTCTTATGTTTCTCGCCGGGCGAACGCGGCTGCGCAATCCAGATCGTAATCTTTTCGACGCCGCGCTTGCGATAGATGCTCAGTGCGCCGAGCGAATACTGTATCGCTTGCGTGTTGCCTTCCACGGCCACTTCGATAAAGCCGAACTTGTTGTCGATGACGTGAAGGTGCCGCGTCTTCGGCTTATAGATGATCACGTCGGCCGTGCCGTTGCCGGCGTCCGTCCCGCCGAAGTAGCGCGACAGATTAAGCCGCGTCTCAAGCATCACTTCGTCACCGGCTTCATAGACCTTCGCAAAGAGCGCGAGCGCGATATTGACTTGCTCCGCAGCTTCCATCGTCAGCGGCGGCGAGCTTTCATTCGTCTCGAGCACCGTCCCGACATACGGCGTCGCGTCGAATTCCATTTGTGTCAGCAGATATTCCGCCCATTCGTGTTTCCACGTTCCGTCCTTAGCGGCGGCACTTTCCGGCGGCTCTGGCAGCGCGGCGCCGCGTGCGATCGACGGCACGCACTTGCGCCAGCGGCTAGAGGCCGATGGGCCTAGCGGATAATGGGCGCGTTCGGCGTGGCCGATGTTTGCGGGGGCGTTCATCAGACAGCCCCGCCGCGCTCTGCAACTTCGTTTAGCAACCAAGCCGCGTTCTGCCGCCACACATCGCGATACCACTCGGGCGCCAACTCCCAAGCGTTCGGTGACTTCGTGATATGCGCCATTCGGCACAGCATCGCCGCGATATCATCAAGGGTAAGCATTTACGTCCTCGCCATCATTCCCGCGCGCTGGCACTTCCAACGCGCAATTCGCCATCCCGGATTATTCGCCGACCACTTCGCAAGCTCGATCTGCGCACCCTGCAAGCACTGAAAGGGCGTGACGTTCGCAGCGGTCGCAATCGCTTCGTCGCGGCATGTGCTCGGGGAAGCGGCGAGACAGATAAGGGCGATGAGTTGGATCATTTGCCGAACATCCACACCGCCAAACCGATCACGATTGCGAAAGGCGCGACAACCGCTGCAGCCAGTAGCAGAAACGACCATGCGACTATCGCGAGCGCGCCGAACATCACTAAGATGACGCGCAAGTTAGAAGGGCCTTCGGGGCTCGGATCGTTGCTCACGCCGACACCCCGAGCTTGCCCTGCAGGGCGATCAGAGCGTCGCGCACCGGCACCCAAAGCTCTGGCTTATCCATGCACGCATTGAGCCGCGGCAGGCCGAAGCGCCCGAGAACTTCAAGCACGTGCGGCTCGCTGTCTTCGTGCATCAGCAGCGGCGCAAAGGCCGTCTTTACATCGTCATAACTGACGTTGCCCGGTGTGCTTGTGGCCGCCGACTTCAGAGCCGGTGCCGCGGCCATAGGATTGAATGGGTCAAACGGATCGACTTCCGCTGCGGGAGCTGCCGGCGCCGGGGCGCTTGTCACGACAGGGCCGCCGAAACCTCCGGCGCTGGGTAGCGGTGCAACCGCACCAGCTTCGCGAGCTGCCGCCATTTCAGCCTTCGTGCGGCGCTTGCGCTTCGGCGGCGCGGCGGATGTTTGCGGCTCCGGCGAAGCGAGTGCGTCACCCGCCGGAGCCTCTTGCGCTACTTCATCTGAGCTTTCCTCCGATGCAGTTGCGGGATTGGTTGCGACAACGGCGCCTAGCCCTTCGGCGAGGCTCGCGACCGTATCGCGCGAGAACACAGAGCCTTCGAGCGAAACAACGCGCGGAGCGCCCCCGCTGCCACCACGGCCGATAATAGGCGCCGGCTGCTCCGGCGAGGGCGGCGAAGCAGCCGGCGGCGCGATCACATTCGCGCTTTCACGAGGCATCATGCCTCGCGTTTCAGGCGCCGCGGGGGGTGAGGCGGGGCCGGAAAAGAAACGGTCAAGGAACGCTTTCAACTCTGGTGCGAACGCTGCAAAGCGCTCTGCATCTTCGAACGTGTGCGAAATGTTGATTTCGATCTTCATTGAAAGGCGTTCCGGGTTGCAGAGACCTTAGCGGCGGTCAGGTGTCTGCGGTTGCGGCGCCCTTGTTCCCGCGCGCCTCGATGCAGACAAAATATAAGGAAAACAGTTGATAGCAAATTAAAGCGCACACAATTTCTATGCGCAATCACACAAGCCGCGAAATATCTTCGGATTTGCGATGCAACGCCGCCGTGATGCGCTCGTCTAGCGAAGCCTTCAGCGCCACATACGAGGCGACGACAGGCGACGCCTGGCCTTTGCGCCACGCGCGGGCGATTGCTTGCTCGTTATTGTGCGGGGTCCAAGACGGTTCGGCGATCAGCACGCGATTCGCCTTTGTGAGCGTCAAGCCTTCGCTCGCTGCAGCCATTTGGCAGACAAGCACGCGTGCGCCGCCGTCTTCCTGGAATTCCTTATATAGCCGCTCACGCGTTTTCGGCGGCGTCCGGCCGTCATAGATTGGGGCGTCATCAAGCAGCGCCGATATGCGATCGATCACGCTCGAGTGCTGACAGAAGATCAGCAGCTTTTTATACCCAGCTTCGAGTTCGCTTGCGGCCAGCTCCGCCACACCGTCCGCTTTAGCTAAGCCGACAAGCCGCCGCACCGTTGCGACGGCCGGAATATCGGCTAGCGCCCAATCGCCCGTTTCAATTGCACGTTCAACACACGCCAAATCCTCCGGCGCTAGCGCCGCATAAGGATCGACGCCTTTTGCCGCTTCGACGTATGCCTTATCGACCGTCAACGGCGAGCGGCCTTCGACAACCGTGCGCCGTAGATAAAACGGCGCGAGCAGCCCCTTTAGCTCTTCGTGATTCTTCGAGCCGATAATCGAAATGCCAAAGGCGTTCTCGCTTAGGATGCAGAAGCGATCGACGAATTGCGTCCAGCTCCCCGAGAACGCCCCGCAACACTTCGCGAAGACGTAAAGCTCGCCGGCATTGTTTGGGGCCGGCGTGCCCGTCATGAGCCAAGTCCGTTCACTGACATTGATCAGTCCAGCCTTGCGCATGACGGCCTTCGAGCGCGCCGAGTCGCGCGACTTCAGCGCGTGCGCTTCGTCACACGCGAGCACATCAACCTTACGCTTCAGCAGGCGCTTGAGGACTTCCGGCCGCGAGGCCAGGGCGTAGGTGGCGAACAAGATGCCGTCTGGCGGTATCTCCCCTTTGCCCGAGCGCAAGACGTGCGTCTTGTGCCCAAGCAATGACCACTTCTCAAACTCCGCGGCGAAGTTCACAGCGAGCGTTTGGTTTGGAACGAGAATAGTTGCAGATCGCACGCCGAGTATGTCGCATGCCCGCACAACCTGAGCCGTCTTGCCGAGCCCCGGCACGTCGGCGAGCATTGCGATACGCGATTTCGATAGGAAGCGCGCGCCTTCGACTTGGGCCCGTGTCAAATTCATGGGGCGGGTGCGCTTAGTTGCCGATAAGCGTAAAGTGCAAGCAGGGCTGATTCGGCACGTCCGTCATCACATTTGCGCGTCCAGAAGTGCCGGCCCGCGGGGATCAAGTTGCTAGCGAGTGCACGTGAGGCGTCTTTGCCGCCCTTCAGGCGGAAGGCGCCTTTCCACGTTGCCGGGGGAACATCGAGAATGGGAATGCGATTGCCGATCACAGCCATTTCGACGTACCCGGCGCTTTTACCGAATATCGCGGAAGCGCTTGCCGACTGCCCCATAACACCGCCAACGTCTTCCACAGCGGCGAGATTTACCCCCGCGCCGGCAATTTTTGCCACGAGATCAAAGAGGGTGGCCCGGTCTATGCGTCTTTTTTCGCTTTTGCCCTTCTTAAGAATTAGAAAAGGCATATCAAAGCACCGGACGTTCTGCCCGTCGTAGACGGCTAGGGCTCCGGTAACGCCGGGGTCAATGCCAAGAGTTATCATGCAATTTAAGATATCGAGACATATGCCCCGCCGCAAAAAGCAGTCTGGTCCCGTGAGCCCTACCGAGCGCGAAGGGGACTCAGAGCCGTTTCTTGATCCGAATTGGTTCAAGCAGCGGGCGAAGGATCGCGGGCTATCAATCCGCGAGCTGTCTCGGCTCACTATGGCCGGCGAGGCGGACCCGAAGGACGCGCTGGGGCGCGCACTGAAGCAGACACGCGACGCGCCGGGGCCGCGCAAGCTTCGCCCGACCGAACTTGCGAAGTTGGCCGTCGTGCTAGACGTGCCGCTTCAAGAGCTTTTCGACCGCGGGCTAAATATCCCGGTGCCGTCAACAACGTGCCCACTACTCGGGCGCGTCAACCAATATGCAGTTGTCCAGCGCTACCCGAGCGAGGCGACGCATCGGGTGCCGGCGCCGTTCGATCGCGCGGCGAGCTATGTCGCCGTTGAAGTTGATGCTGCAAGTACGCCGCTGGGGAGCTGGCACGGGGCGCAGCTCTTCTTTATTCCCGCAACCGGTATCCGCGAAGACGCTATCGGGCGCCTGGCCTTTATCGAGCTGATTGACCACGCGGCGCCTGTCATCGGATATGCGGACACGCGCAAGGGGCCGGGCACCGTGTTGCTTTTCGGGGGCGCGGGCCGCCGTGACGGCGTTGAGCTCAAGAGCGCGAGCCCGATACTTTGGATGCACCTGACATAAAAAGGCTCCGGTGTAGGAGAAACACCGGAGCCCGAACGCGACAAGGAAACGCAAGAGGTACTGAAACGCGAAACACTGGCAATGGTCCCGAACCCGCGTTCCGCGAAACACAAGATAGGCGTTTCAGTGGAACGCTCAAAATCGTGTTTCCGAAACACGGCGCCCGCGTTTCAGAAACAGTTTCGCGCGCTGCGGTGTAGCCCGCTAAGTTAAGCGACAATCCGCCGGCCGCCGCTGGATAGCGTGGATTCCCGCTCGGGCACACAGACGAAATTGAGCCGCCAACATAAGAGATAATGTCGCGAGCGGGAACACGCCGCGCCGCCGTTACGGTAACGCCCGCGGGGCTCCGCTGCGAAACACGAGCGGCGTGTTGCGCTTCAGGCTGTTGCGTTGCGCTGAAACACGGCGCGCGTTACGCGATGCGATACACGTTGTCGAAGCCGGACAGGTAGTGCCCCGAGCTGAACTTGAGCCCGAGCACCGTTCCGGCCAGGTCGCCGCCCTCAATGACACGGGCGCAATAAGGCTCGGCGAGCTTGGCCGCCTTGGCGTATGCGGCTCTAGGAGAGCGGCCAGTCTCGAGCGCGGCTCGGGCGGCGTCGCCGGCCCGCAGAAGCCCGCGCGCATCGGCCAGCAGTTCGTCTACGGTGCGGTAGTAGCTCCGATCTTCTCGGGCTAGAGCGACGCAAAGCTTACAGAGGCGGTCATTCATAGCCGCATATATTTTATGGCGAGCTGACAAGGCGTCACCCCCAAGCGCATCTAATTTATATGCGCACAATATCTATTCGGCAACGGATGTAAAACAGAGACTCAAGCCCCGCCATGATCGGGCATTGAGGCGTCACGGAACAGCCACAATTTCCCGATCACGCACAGCTTACGCCCGTCTGTGCACAGGAAATGTACCTAGTTCAATTTGAACATTTCAACTTTTAGCTAAGTTTAGGACAGCGTGACAAAAACGGACAAAGTGCGACAAGTCCCGTTTTGTCACGCCGGACAAGCGGGACAAACTGCGTGACAAGCATAGGGCACACCCCCTTTAGGGGGTGCCCGTTTTGTCACGCTTGTCCCAAGTCCCCGCAACGGTCGCGGTCCAGATAAAATTTGAAAAGGGCGTGTCACGCACGGACTTAACATTTCAACTATTGGCGAAGCGAGCCCTGGCCGATTTAATTTCGGCGCCCCGGATGGTTGAAAACGGCCGCAGAGTTTTTGGATGCGCCCGCTTGCACACCGTTCGGATTTCGCATATAAATTCGTTGCGATGGTCCAAGAGGTTTGCGAATGTCTCTGCAACACGAAAGCGAAATCGAAAACCCCCGTGCCGTGATCGGCAATAATTCGGGTGCGGCTGCAACCGATATCGTGAACGTGACGGAGCTCGAGAAGGTGCTTCGGGTTTGCCGCGCCGAGTACAATTCGGCGTCGATGGACAAGCGGCACGCTGCCGAGAAGCTTCGCGATCTGCGAAACGACTTCAAGGTTTCGCAGGCAGAGCAGTACGACACCATCAACGCGATTTTGACGAGCGCTAAGGAAAAGCTCGCTGAGAAGCTTCGCGGGCTGAATGGGTATTCAGCGGCCGAAGAGGCGAAGCGTGATGCGTCGTTGCGGATGAAAGCGGCTCTGAAAAAGCTCAAGTCGTGTGGCGCTGACCCCCAGGCGTTTAAGATCGCAAACAAGCTCGGTGATATGGACCCGGTAGAGCGCGAAGAGTTCTTCGACGCTGTGGACCAGTATTGCAAGGCCCTTCGGCTTTGGGGCTCCGATTACTAAATTTCGCGTCCGCTTTTGCTCGTGATATTTCGTCTTGCATCGAGTGTTTATTTTGCAGGACGTTTCCCAAGTGGCACGCAAGAATAGCGCTTCAGCGCCTCGCATTCTGATCTGCGAACAGACCGGCCGGGAGTTTGAATATCTCGGGTACGGTCGCCCTCCGAAGTTCCATCCCGACGTTGCGAAAGAGCGCGCTAAGAAGCGCCGGCAGGACGCCTACGAGGCGAAGCAGCGTGCCAAGGGCAAGACTGTTCGTCGTCGGGCGGCTTAGCGATGGCAGAGCTGTCTTATTCGCTGCGGTGTCGCTTTCGTCGGGGCTATTTGCCGGCGTTCTACGCGGCTTATGCGCTGAGCTTGGTAGGCTGGCGGCGCCCGCTCAATCTGTGGTGCGATTGGTTTATCGTAGTGGTTTGCGACGACCGCTCCGGCAATGCCTAGCTACGACGCTAACCGCCCGTGGCGCCACCTATACGGGCGCAAGTGGCAGCGGCTAAGCAGGCGCTTCCTTGATAAGCATCCGCTGTGTGTACGCTGCGCAGAGCTGGGCAGGGTAGGCGCTGCTACGGTCGTGGACCACATCAAGCCGCATAAGGGCGATGTGCTTTTGTTCTGGGCAGTGGGCAATTGGCAAGCGCTCTGCAAAGAGCACCACGACGGATGGAAGCAGACGATTGAGAACGCGCCGGCCCCGTGTGATTCGAGCGGCTATCCGGCTAATGCGGAATGGTAGCGAGAAAAGCACAATTGAATATGCAATTGGTGCTTTGATTGCCCGCATTTCAATGAACATGATATAAAAAGCACAAATGGCGGTTGCTGTTAAAACTTTTGAGCTTTGAGACCGGGAGACCGCCGCAGAGGGTCACAATTTCGAATGCGCAAGTTTTGATTTAAAAAGCTGATGCAACTTTAGGCGCGAATTAAATGGGGAAAAGGGGACCGAAACCAAAGCCAACTGCGCTTAAAGTGCTCGAGGGAAATCCGTCCCGGCGGCCCTTAAACGAGCTTGAGCCTTCGTGCGAAATGCCTCCCGTAAAACCGTCCGTCATTTCGATGGATGAACTAGCCTCGCTCGAATGGGATCGCGTAATTGCCGCGATGCCGCCCAACCTTTACACGGCTTTGGACACGACCACCCTGGCCAATTACGCAATGGCGTGGTCGATGCTGGTCAAAGCTCAAAACGATATCGAGACGAATGGCCTGAGTGTTGAAATTTACGAGACGGACAAAGAGGGCAATAAATATCTGACCGCAATGAGGACCAATCCGGCCGTTAGAGTATGGAAAGCAGCGAGCGAAACTCTTCTGAAGTGCGCCGATCGCCTCGGGCTTCATCCCGGCGCGCGAACGCGGCTAGAGGTTCCGAAGCGCGGCGCCGCGCCACCGCAGAGCAAATTTGCGGGCTTGCTCGGGGCAACCTAACGCTCGATCGCGCGATCGCCGAGGGCTACAACCTCGAAAGATGTGCGCGCGTCATCGGCTTTTTAGAACAACTGACTGTTCCGAGCGGTTTCGGGCAAGGCGAGCGGCTGCAGCTTGACGACTTCCAAAAGGAATTCGTCGTCAACGTCTATGGCCCCGTCAACGAAAAGGGCAAGCGGCGCATCCGCGAGGCGCTGTTGAGCATCGCGCGTAAGAACGGCAAGAGTGCCTTCGCGGCTGGCCTTGTGCTCTGCCACCTTGTCGGGCCGGAGGCGATCCCGAACGGCGACGTGCTGTCTGCAGCGACGACGAAGGAACAGGCGGCGCACATCTACAAGATGGCGTCGCAGATGATCCGGCTCGATCCCGAGCTTAAGCAGATGTGCAAGTGCCTCGACAACACGAAGCGCATCGTCTGTTATCACAACGGCAACTTTTACCAGTCGCTCGCCGCCGAAGCGCGCCAAAACCACGGCGGCAACCCGGTGTTCTGCATCTATGATGAGCTCGCGCAAGCTCACGATGCCGAGCTTTACGGCGTGCTCAGCACCGCGTTCGGCGGTCGCGAAGAGGGTTTGTTGCTGATTATCTCGACGCAGACGAATGACCCGCTGCACATTATGTCGGAACAGTGCGACCGCGCGCTAGAGCTCGAAGCCGGAACGCTCAACGATCCGTATTTTTACGGGAAGGTGTACGCGGTGCCGGAAGGCGCCAACATCTACGACGAAGAGGTTTGGAAGCTCGCTAATCCGGCGCTCGGCAAGTTCAAAAGCATCGATCACTTGCGCGCGGTCGCGCAAAAAGCCCGCCGGAGCCCGGCGCGCGAGGCGGAATTCCGCAATCTAGAGCTAAATCAGCGCGTTGACAGTACGCACGCCCTGCTAAACTCGATCGACTGGCGAGCCTGTCAGAAGCCCTTTGATATCGAATCCATGCGCGAGTTGAATTGCTACGGGGGCTTGGACCTGGCCTCGCGGGTTGATTTGTGTGCGTTTACGCTCGCTTGGCTGCAGCCGGACGGCGAATGTGCGGCGACAAAGAGTTGGTTTTGGACGCCGGAGCGCGATTTAGAGGACCGCGAGGCGCGCGACGGCGCCCGGTATCGCCAATGGGCTGACGAAGGCTGGCTTCGCGTGCTCCCCGGCGCGACGGTTTCTTATCTCGCGGTGATCGAAGACATTGCGCGCATCGTTTCCGGCCATTTGCTCGAGGCGATAGCGTACGACCGTTATCACCTACCGCATTTCAAACTTTGGATGGACCAAGCAGGCGTCGCGGAAGAGTCGTTTAAGCTGATCGAGCACGGCCAGGGCTTCAAGGATATGGCGCCGGCCATCAACGCGCTCGAAAGCTACGTTATCGATCACAAATTGCACCACGACGGCAACCCAATCGTCACTTACTGTCTTTCTGGCGTGAAAGTCGTTTTAGACCCCGCCGGCAATCGCAAATTTGATAAATCGAAGGCAACACGTAGGATTGACGGCGCCGTTACGCTGGCCATGGCCTTGCACGCTGCCGCAAACGCCGAGAAGCCAGAACCTGAGAAGCCGAATCCATATTTGAAGCGGGGCTTGCGTGTCCTCTGATCTAGCATTGGTCGCCCGCGGGCTCCGCAACTGGGTTTTTAACTCCGTGACGCCGGCCGGCGGCGGGCGCGTCGCTTCGACGCCCGGTCAGATTCAGGAAATGATCCTTCGGGATACCTACGGCGACGGCGTTATTGCTCCGGTATCTGACAATCAGGCTTTGCGCGTTGCCGCGGTGTGGGCTTGCGTGCGATTGCTGTCCACAGCCGTCGCGATGTTACCTGTTTCGCTGTATCGGCGCGACGGCGACCGCAACACGGCTGTTCCTGAGCACGGGGTGCATAAATTGCTCGCCGAGCGGCCAAACGCTTGGCAGACGCCCTATGAATTCAAGCAAATGTTGCTCGCGCACGTGCTTTTGCGGGGCAATTTCTACGCTGAAAAGGTGCTTTTCAAAGGGGAAGTGTCCGACCTTTTGCCCCTTGATCCGTCCCGGATGGAGCCGAGAATTACTGATTCGGGCCGCTCGGCTTACATCTATTCGGGTGAAACCGGGCGAAAAATACCCTATAAACAGGGCGAAATCCTGCATATCCGCGGTCTTACCCTAGATGGAATCAAGGGTTTGAGCGTGCTTTCGGCCGCCCGAAACGCCATTGCGGTCGCTTCGAAGCTCGAGGCGCACGGCTTCGGGCTGATGGACAACGGCGCGCGCCCGAGCGGCGTGCTCGAGACGGATAACGAGCTGAGCGAAGAGGCCTTCGAGCGGCTGCGGAAGGATTTCGAAAAGAACTATCAGGGTTCCGAGAACGCCGGCCGCCCGATGATCCTTGAAGCGGGCTTGAAGTGGAAGCAGGCGCAGCTTTCCGCCGAAGACGCTCAGTTCATCGATCAGCGCAAGTACACGCGCGCCGAAATCGCGATGTTTTTCGGTGTTCCGCCGCACATGATCGGCGACATTGAGCGCGGCACGTCTTGGGGCTCGGGCATTGAAACGCAGAACCTCGGATTTCTGGTGCACACGCTGCTTCCGTACCTCGTAAATATTACGCAGGCGGGGGAACGCGATTTGTTGCGGGCTGACGAGCGGAGTAATTTCGTTTTGAAGTTTGACACGAGCCTTTTGACGCGCGCTGATTTTGGCGCTCGCCAGACCGGCCTTCAGATTCAAAAGCGAAACGGGGTTATCTCGACAAATGAGTGGCGCAAAATCGAAGGGCTCGATCCGATCGACGAAGACGGCGCGGACGAACACAAAGCAGATCAAAACCCCGTCGCTCCCGGTTCTGGCTCGAGCGAAGAGCGCAAAGCCTCTTAAGATTGCCGCCCGCGTCATCGACGCGGATCGCGAAGAGATTTTCTCGAAGAGCAATCAGCGCTTCGCTGTTGAAGCACGCTCTGACGTTACGGAAATTTCGCTTTACGACGAAATCGGCCGATGGGGCGTCAGCGCAAAGATGTTCCGCGCGGCGCTCGATCAGATCGACACGAAAAACATCGTGTTGAATCTCAATTCGCCCGGTGGCGATGTTTTCGACGGTATAGCAATTTTTAACGACTTGCTTGCCCATCCCGCGAAGGTGGTGGTACGTGTCAATGGTCTCGCCGCTTCCGCCGCTTCATTGATCGCGATGGCTGGTGACGAGATTGAGATTGCGGAGAGTGCCTTTTTCATGATTCACAACGCTTGGTCGATTGCCATCGGAGATACCCGCGAGCTTACGGCGCGGGCCAAGCTTCTGAAGACGATCGACGGGAAGCTGGCGGACGTTTACGCCGGCCGTACCGGCCAGGACGTTGCCGACGTTCGGCAGCAGATGGATGATGAAACCTGGCTGACGGCGGAAGACGCCGTGGATCAGGGTTTCGCCGACAAGCTCATTGCGATTGATGACGATGAAAGTGCCGAGGCGCGCGCATCGTTTGATCTTGCGCCCTTCAAGAATGTTCCGCGTGGGCTTTCGCGCTCGCGGCGCACGGCGAAGGTCAAAGAAAATCCGCCCCTTCCTACGGCGGCCCACACTGACTTTTCGTCACTCGTGGCGGCGCTCAACGCTCTGAACGGAGTGATTGCCGCTTAGCGTTCTCTTTTCAAAGGTTTGACCTGATGAATATTGCTGCGAAGCCGGCCCTTAAGGGCCGGAAGCCCCTCTTTGTGCCCGGTTTGATGCCGGGCGTTGCGCGCGCCGACACGGCGCCCGGCGTTGCCGAAGTGAAGGCCGCCGTTGACAAGATCATGAATACGTTCGAAGCCTTCAAGGCGCAGAACGATAAGGAGCTTGCCGAGCTGAAGGCTAAGGGCTCTGCCGACGTTGTTACCCGCGAGCACACGGATCGCATCAACGCGAACGTGACGGCTCTCGAAACCGAGATGAAAGAGATGAACGCGCGCATCGCTCGCGCGAACATCGGCCGGGGTGACGACGAAAAGGGCACCCCGGAACAGCGCGCCTATACCGAAGCATTCAAGAATTGGTTTGCAACTGGCGAAGGCGAGCGCGAGCTGCACGCCCTGGCCGTAAAGGCGGCCATGACGACCGACAACAAGCCGGACGGCGGTTATCTTGTTCCGACTGCCGTTGATGCCGCCATCGGCCGCGTTGCCGGTGAGCGATCCGTGATGCGCAACCTTGCTCGCGTCGTTTCTATTTCGACGAAGAGCATGACGAAGCTTCACAACCTCGGCGGCGCTCAGTCGGGCTGGGTTGCGGAGAAGGCGCCACGCTCGCAGACGAATGCCCCTTCGCTCGCCGAGCTTGAGATTCCGACGCACGAAATCTATGCGCAGCCGGCGGCGTCTCAGACGCTCCTCGATGATGCCAGCATCGATATTGGCGCTTGGCTCGCCGAAGAGGTCAATATCGAGTTCGGGGAGCAGGAAGGCGACGCGTTCTTTAACGGCGACGGCGTTGTGAAGCCGCGCGGCTTCCTCGCAGAGCCCGTTGTCGCTAACGGCTCGTACGCTTGGGGTAAGCTCGGCTTTGTGAAGACGGGCGTTGCCGCGGCGCTCAGCGACACGAACAATAACGGCGCCGATGCGCTGATCGACCTGATTCACTCGCTCAAGCAGAAGTACCGCAGCAACGGCTCGTTCCTGATGAACGATCTGACGCTCGCCGCGGTGCGTAAGCTGAAGGACGGCGATAAGAATTATCTGTGGCAACCGTCCATTCAGCAGGGCGTGCCCTCGCTGTTGCTTGGCTACCCTGTCGCCGAGGACGATCATGCGCCGGACGTTGGCGCCGACAAGTTCCCGATCGCTTTCGGCGACTGGCAGAGCGGCTACACGATCGTTGATCGCATCGGCGCTCGCGTGCTTCGCGACCCCTATTCGAGCAAGCCTTACGTGCTCTTCTACACGACGAAGCGCGTCGGCGGAAAGGTCACGAACTTCGAGGCTATCAAGCTCCTGAAGGTCGCAGCCTAAGCCAGTCTCGGGAGCCGTCTTCGGACGGCTCCACTCCCCTTTTTCCTATTTGTGAAGGTTCACAAAGATGCGTTTCGACATTCACTCTGACATGGACGTGAAGAACGTCTTCGGCCCGGTCGCCATGAGCGCCGACAACACTCCGGTTGCCATTGATCTGCAGGGCTATCATGCTGCCGAAATCGTGCTCGGCGTCGGCATCGGCGGCATTACGTTCAGCGGTACGAACAAGATCGAGTTCAAGCTGACGCACAGTGACGACAACGTGAGCTATGCCGCTGTGACGGAAGACGACATGCTCGGCGTTGTGCCGGCGAGCGGCGGCATCATCAAGTCACTGATCGAAGAGCATGCGGCGGCGGCGAAGTATCGTTATGGCTACCGCGGCGGCAAGCGCTATCTGAAGTTGCTCGCCGACTTCAGCGGTACGCACGGCGCCGCTACGCCGCTCAGCGCTGAAGTGGTTGCGATGCGCCCCGAAGTGGCGCCCGTCGCAGACGCCGCCTAAGCCTCTGAAGCTCGAGCACTAGGACAGACGAAGATGCTGCTTTCGCTTGTGACACCGCCTGCCAATCTTCCGGTGACGGTCGCCGAAGCGAAAGCGCATCTTCGTATCGAGCACACGGAAGACGACACGTATTTAGAGACGCTGATTAAAGCCGTCACCGCAGAGCTTGACGGCCGGCAGGGATTTTTGCGCCGTGCACTGATCACACAGACGTGGGATTACAGTCTCCCTTGGTTTCCCGTCGTGCGGCGCATCTGTGTTCCGATGCCGCCGCTGCTGAGCATTACGTCTATCAAGTACTTCGACGCCGACAACGTTGAGCAGACGTTTTCGAGCGACAACTACGAGACGGTTACGCAAGACGAGCAAGGCTACGTTGCGCTAAAGCAGAGCGCGAGCTGGCCGGGAACATACGAGCGCGAGGCCGCGCTGACCATTCGCTTTGTCGCCGGCTATGGCGCCGCTGCAACCGACATTCCAGACAATATCCGAGCCGCGGTGCTGTTGCGCATTGGCGAGCTGTACGCGAACCGCGGCGACGAAGCCATCAACGGCGATATGAGCGTGACGGTAAAGCGCCTGCTTAACCCGTCGCGCCGGGTGATCCTGGCATGAGCGTCGGCGAGCGCCGGGAGCGCATCACGATCCGTCGCAAGTCTCGCGTCAAACGCACGGACGGCGGCTATGACACGACGCTAGCCGATCTGGCGACGCGATGGGCCTCTGTCCGCCCCGTGCGCGAGCGCGCGGGCGAAAGTGAGCAAGCAGGGCGCAAGCGCGGCACGGTCACATATCTGATCGAAGTTGATAGCCGCGGCACCGACTGCATTACGGATGACGTGATCGTTTGGAAGACGAACGGCGGCATCATTTTGAACGTGCGCGAAGTGCGTTTGCCGATGGGCCGAACGCTTCCGCTGACAATCGTTGCAGAGTCGGGAGTGCCGAACAGTGGCTAGGCGGCGTGTCAACGATAGCCGGTTGCGGCGTAAGCTCCGGCGCTTCCCGGAAGACTTGCGGGCGGAAATCGCTATTCCGATGAAGCTCGGCGCGGAAGAGTTGGCGGCCACGATTACCGCAAACGCCCCCAAGGACAGTGGCGATATGGCCGAAGAGGTTACTTATCGGCTATCGCGTGATGGGCTCTCGGCGCAGATCGGCTATTCGAAGCGGGCCGGCTTCAAACGTGCGTGGAAGCGCGGCGGCTTCAAGGCGCTGTGGCAGGAATACGGGACGCGCAAGATGCCGGCGCATAAGTTCATTAGTCCTTCCTATATGCAACTTTTGCCGCGCATTCTCGATAGCATTGATCGGGCGGTAGCGCGCACGCTCCGCCGCGCGTCCTCGGGGGATTTCTGACGTGGGCTGTGATCTAGTTTTTCAGGAAGTCATTGCGATCGCGCTTGATGCAGCGATGCCGACGATTTCGCAGGGGTCGCACCCGCCGCCGGAGGAAGACGAAGAGCTTCCCTACGTTCAGTTTGGGCAAAGCGATGTGCGAGACGATTTCGCGGTCGGCCATTCTGTGACGACTGAAGTACACGTGTGGTCCGTCGTCGAAGGCCCGCACGAAGCGAAGACTTTGCAGGGGCAAATTCGCGACGCTCTGCACTCGATCGATTTTACGCGTGACGGATGGAAGTTCACCAACGTTCGCGAAGAATATGCGCGCACATTTTTAGACGTCGATGGTGAAACGTGGCACGGTGTCCAGCGTTTTCGCGCGCTCGCTGGTCCGGCGTGATTTTGGAGTAATTTATAATGGCTGCACAGTCGGGCAAGGCTATCGTCGTTTCGTTCAAAGACGATGCGATGACCCCCGCCTATCAGGTTGTCGCCGGGCTTCGGTCGCGACGCATTTCGCTGAACGGCGAGACGGTTGACGTGACCCATGCTGAAAGCACCGGACAGTGGCGCGAGCTTCTGGCCGGCGTCGGCGTCCGCTCGGCGAGCATCAGCGGTGACGGCATCTTTATGGATGCCGCGGGGGAAGAGGCGGTGCGCGATGCGTTTTTCGCTCACGAGCACCGCGACGCAAAGATTCTGATCCCCGACTACGGAACCTTCGAAGGAAAGTTTCAGGTCACGTCGCTGGAATTGAGCGGCGAATACAACGATGCCGTGCAGAATTCCATGACCCTGGAAAGTGCCGGCGAAATCACCTTCACCGCGGCATAAACAAGGGCAACCATGCGCTCAGTCGATATCACTTTTGGCGGCATCAAGCGGTCCCTCCGTATCGAGCTGGGGCACGCGCCGAACTTCGAGGCCGCAACCGGCCTCGGAGCCTTCACGCTCTACAAGGAAATCCACAATCGCAGCGTGACGACGACCGTGCTCGCCGAGACGCTGCGCACCGCGTTCGCCGTCAACGGCGCGAAATACAGCCAGGCCGAAATCTTCGACATGATCAAGACTGATGGCTTGATCGAAGCGTATGTGACCGCCGAACTTTTGATCATGCAGCTTTTCTTGACGCCGGAAGGCACGAAGGAAGCGACTTCAGGAAAAAAGTCGAAGCCGGCGGGCACACGTTCGAACGTTTCCCACTAGAGGAATATGTCGGCGCCGGGGCCATGATGGGCTGGCCGGCGTCGGTCACTCTCAGTCACACGAGTTGGGAATTCCATTCGGCTTGGTTAGGCTGGGCAAAATTCCATTGCCCGGTCCCGCAGCCGAAAGGCATGACGCACGCCGAGCTTGACGCAATTCGTAGAGAGTACGGCATTTAATGGCTGGCGAGCTTGAGCGACTTCTAATCCGCCTTGAAGCGGATACGTCTATTCTGCGAAAGGCGCTTTCTGACGCTGAAAAGCAGGTCGCCGGCTTCGGCAATGCCGTAGATAAGAACCTCGAAAAATCAGAGCGCCGTTTTAAAGCGTTTGGGGGCACGGCCCGCCAGATTTTCGGCGGGCTTAGCGCTGCCTATCTGATCAAAGAGACGGCGCAGCTCGCCGACACTTACACGAACATGACGAACCGCTTGAAGTTCGTCACGTCGTCGTCTGCAGAGCTTGAGGCAGTTCAGTCTCGTCTAACGCAGATTGCGCAGACCACCCGCGTAGACCTTCGGGATACGACAGAGCTTTACGCTCGCATGGCCTTCGCGCTTCGCGATGCCGGCGTGTCAACCAATGACGTTCTGCAGTTTACGGAGAACCTAAATAAGCTCTTCCAGCTTTCCGGCGCTAGCGCGGCGGAAGCCGCGGGCGCCCTTACGCAGTTTTCGCAGGGTCTCGCCGCTGGGCAGCTTCGCGGACAAGAGCTCAACTCCGTTATGGAGCAGATTCCGCCCCTCGCTGATCTGATTGCAAAGAAGCTCGGCATCACGACCGGCGAGCTTAAGAAGTGGGGCGAGCAAGGCAAGATTTCGGGGCGCATAGCCTTCGAGGCTGTGCGAGACGCTACGGACGAGCTTCGCAAGAAATTTGATCAGACCACGCCGACGATCGCCCAAGGCTTCGTCACGATCAATAACTCGCTGCTGAACTTCGTCGGCCGCTTGAATGAAGCGACGGGTGCTGGCGAGACGATGGCGCGCACGCTGATCAAGATCGCAGAGCAGCTTGACAAGATCGACGGTAGCCGCGCGGCGCAGCGGCTGTTTGGCGGCCCCCGCGGGGGCGCTATGGCGGGAGCGCTTGCGGGCGCGGATGCCGCAACTGGTGTGACAACGCAGGGCTGGGATGCGCAGATTTTCGCCGCGGGCATGGACACGCCCGGCTCGAATAAGCAGAACGCCGCTGATCCCTTCACTGAAACGGAAAAGAAGCTCGAGCAACTGCGCACGCGCGCGCTCGAAGCGCAGAACCTACAGTCCGAAGCCATCCAAGCTCAGTACGAAACTGAGCTTCAGCAGTGGCAGTCGATGCTTGATCAGAAATTGATCAGCCTCGAGCAGTTCAATCAGGCGCAGACGAACCTTCAGACTATCGCGAACCGGCGACGGGAAGACGCCGACCAGCGGACGTCTGATCTTTTGCTGAATCAAGTTAAAGCTACGGGCGCCGCGATCTTTGGTGAGAATAAGAAGTGGGCTATCGCCGAAGCGCTGATCAATACCTATCAGGGTGTCACAAAAGCGCTCGGATCGGCAGAGCCTCCTTTTAACTTCGCCTTAGCCGCACTCGTGGCCGCGCAAGGCTTCGCGCAAGTCGCAGCAATTCGTAGCACAAACGGCGGAAGTGGAGGCGGCAGCGCAAGCGTTTCCGCCGGCAGTGCCACCACGTCTGCCAGTGCGTCGTCTTCCTCGGGTAGCGATTCGTCGTCAAGCACGAATGCCGGACGCGCTGTCAACGTGACGCTTGTTGGCGAGCGCTACAGCCGCGAGCAAGTGCGCGAGCTTGTCGAAGGGCTCAACGAATACCTCGCTGACGGCGGCCGGCTGTACGTGACCTAAGAGGCAAATCTGTGCTTGTCGTCTCGCATGCTCTTGTGTTGTCGCAACCGGCGGTTCTTACGGACAATCTGCCGTTGATCGGCTGGCGAAATGTCGTCACGACAAGCAACCTCGCCGCGACTTCTGCGGATTTGATCTATCCAGCGACGAACCTTGCCAATCCGTCTACGGGTTTGAAGTGGCTCGCCACGAGCACCGCAGACCAATATCTGACGGTCACGTTTAGCGATGTGACGGAAGTCGATTACGTCGCGCTCGCACGTCACAACTTCGCGGACGCCGCGGTGTCAGTGTCCGTTGAGGCGCTTTATGACAGCGTGTGGGAAGAAATTGTTGAGCCGTTTTTGCCGGGTACGAACGCACCGATTTTGATGCGCTTCGAAGAGCAAGCGCCGGAGGCAATCCGCGTCAAGCTTGCAAGCGGAGACGCGGCGGCGAGCCTGGCCGTTTTGTACGTCGGCAAGTTGCTCGTCATGGAACGCGGCGTAAACATCGACACGCCGCACACGCCGATGAACTTCGGGCGCGTGACGGAAGCGACGCCCGGCTATTCAGACGCGGGCGACTATCTCGGAACGATTATCACGAGCCGGTATTGCCAAACGTCGGAACAGTTCTCGCACTTGAGCCCTACGTGGTATCGCAGCGAGTTCGATCCGTTCGTATCGTTCGCCGAAGACGCGCCGTTTTTCTACGTGTGGCGGCCGGCTGCGTACCCGGATGAAGTCGGATACGCGAAGCTTACGAGCGATCCGGCGCCAACAGTCAACCCGAAGACGAACCGTTTCAACGTGTCGCTCTCAATGCGGGGCGTCCTGCTGTGAGCAAAAGCGTTACCTACGTTGAAATTGATCTGCCCTATTGCGCGCTGACGTATGGCACCGCGCCGTGCACGGCGTCGCTCGGGGTTACGGGCGATATCAAGTGCTTCAACACCCTGAAGACGTGCCAGGACGCCGCGAACTTCGACAACGATCCCGTTACGCTGCGCTTCGCGATGCCGGCCGACTATCTGCCGCGCGACGTTGAGGCGATCCCGGTGCTTGTCGGTGATCCGGTCACGAGCCCAAGCACGATTTCGCTCGGAAAGAACTTCGGCGAACGCGCGTCTGTCACGGTGACGCTTCGCGATATGCCTTGGAGCGATACGGGCGTAGGCGGCGATAAGTACCTCGCCGATCGCGGCTACGATCCCTACAAGCGCGGGACGTTTTGGGGAAAGTTCCGCGCTCGTCAGCCCTATGTGCGTGGGCGCCCGTTGCGTATTATCCGCGGTTATGTTGGCCAAGCCCTGGCCGATATGGAAACGCGCCACTACGTCATTGACTCTTTCGACGGGCCTCAAGCGGACGGAACGTTTACGCTCACGGCGAAAGACGTTCTGAAGCTCGCGAGCGGTGATCGCGCTAAGGCGCCGCGCATGAGCAACGGCCGGCTCGTGGCGGATATCACGAACAGCGCTACGTCTCTGACGCTGACGCCGAGCGGCGTCGGCAATGCGGAATATCCGAGCGCCGGCTATCTCAATCTGTCGGGTAAGGAAATTGTCCAGTTTACGCGCAGCGGCGACGTGGTGACGATTTCCGGTGTCACAGACACCGGCCGCGCCAAGTTCAACACGACGGCGGTTGCGCACACCGCGGGCGCCCGCGCGCAAGTCTGCTTGTTCTTCGACGGCGAAGACCCGGCGGACGTTATGGCGACGCTTCTGCAAGATTATGCAGACGTAGACCCAGCGTATATCCCGCTCGCGACGTGGAAAGAGGCGACTGCCGCATATTTGGGGAACGTCTACACGGCGTTGATTCCAGAGCCAACAGGTGTAGACACGTTGGGCTCTGAGGTCATCGAGCAAGCCGGGCTCGTGTTCGGATGGGATGACGTCAATCAGGTCATTCGCTTGGACGTGCTCCGCAACATTGCGTCCGATGCGGCGCTGTATGACGAAAACAACTTGCTCGCAAAGACGTTCCGCGTGCGCGAGCAGCCCGACGCGCGTGTGTCGCAAGTGGCGATCTATTTCGGCCAGCGCAATCCGCTCGAGTCGCTCGACAACCCGGATAACTACGAGTGCACAGAGCTTGTGGTCGCGCTCGAGTCTGAAGGCTATTACGGCTCTGCGGTTATCAAGACGATTTACTCACGTTGGATTCCGTTCGCCGGCCGCTCGCTTGCGACGCGCATCGGCGGCATTATCGTCGGTAGGTTTCAAGACCCGCCGCGCCGCGTGAATTTCAGCGTTTTTCGCGAGGGTGTCAGTGTAACGCCGGCCCTGATGACAGGCTATAAGGTCGGGTATCAAGGCGGCCAGGATGCGACGGGCGCCCGCGCTGTGTTCCCCGTTCAAGTGACGCGGCTCAATCCGAAGAATACGCTTCTAGAGTGCGAGGCCGAAGAGGTTTTGTTTACGGGCATCGATCCCGTTGACATTACTGATCGCGTTTTGCTGATCGACACGAACCAAAACAACGTTGACGTTTTGGCGCTGCACAACTCGATTTATCCTGTACTGACCGACGACGACGTTTCAAACGGCGTCAATCTGACGGTTGTCATCGCAGAAGGTGCGACGGTCGGTGCCACGACGGCAACCGCTTCCGGCATCGCGCTTGATTTCGGCGCGACTGACGTTTGGCCTTCTGGCTTCCCGATTACGCTGCGTGTTGCGGGGCGCGTGCGCGGCAAAGGCGGGTTCGGCGGTTCCGGCGGTAACGGCAACATTACTCCCGCTCCGGCCGGCGCCGCTGGCCAGGGGGGTGGTACGGCGTTGCGGACGCGACACGCGTTGAGCATTGAGCTTCTAGCAACTGGCGAAATTAAGGGCGGCGGCGGCGGCGGCGGTGGCGGGGGCACGGGTGCGTTTAACGCTGCATTTATTCGAGCGGGCGGCGGGGGTGGCGGCGGGGGCGGGGGCGTCAATGGTGGTGTTGGAGGGGGGCCGGGCTCTTATGCGGGCTCGGGCGGTAGTGGCACGTCTACTGCGGGGGGCGCTGGCGGGCCTCGAGGCGAACGATTTGATCAAACGTGGTCGCGCGGCGGGCCGGGCGGCGCGGGAGGTCAACCCGGCGCGGCGGGTTCCGCCGGCACGTCAATTGCGCCGTCCGGCGGAGCTGGCGGTGCGGGCGGCGCAGCGGGCCGTGCGATCGACGGCGTTTCATACTGCACATTTTCAATCAATCTCGGCTCGCGTGCCGGTCCTGAAGTGAATTGAGGCTAGATCATGTTGTCGCGTTGGGAACAGACGATTACGGACGAGTTCGGCAATCGCATTGATCAGCCGACAGTGCGCGTTCAGTACGAGATTACGGGCGCCCCGAATGCGGTCCTGAAGGCGGATAAGGATGGCGTCACACCGCTCAGCAATTCCTTTACGCCCGCGTCCGGCGTTGATCCGTTTTTCTATGTCGCGGGTGGTTTCTTCAAGATCACGATTACGAAGGGCGCTTATACGAAGGTGCTTCGAGACGTTGCGCTCGGCACCGCGGCGGGCTCTGACTCGCCGCCGTTCATTCCGGCGGGCGATTGGGATAGCGTGACGGAGTACGTTGCGAACAATCTTGTTCAGCACGATGGCCGCTCGTTCTTCGCACTTCAGCCGAGCACGGACGTTGAGCCCGGCGTTGACGCCGGGTGGGCGGATTATTGGTGGGCGCTCTCGGGGGCATTGGTAGACGAGCCGGACCCCACGCTCGGGGCCGATCTTGATCTGAACGGGCACGATATCACCGGGACGGGCGATGTAAACATTACGGGTGGCGTCACTGTCACCGGGGCTGTGGCTGCCGGTAACGGGGCCGCTGCGACCCCGAGCCTTCGCGTTGCCTCAGAAGCTACGGGATGGTTTCTCGCCGCGGCGGGAAATCTTGGTGCCGCTATCGCGGGGGTCGCCAAACTTATCCTGAACGCAACGGCGCTTCGCCCGGCTACTGACGACAGCATCGCGCTTGGCGCATCCGGCTTCGCATACTCTGATGCGTTTTTCGGCTCGGGCGCCGTGGTCAACTTCGGCAACGGCAACGCAACTCTTACGCACTCAAGCGGACAGCTCACGTCCAGCGTGGACATTGTTGTCCCGTCGCACACATACGGCTCGGATTGGAATGCCTCTAACGAGGTTCCGACGAAAAACGACGTGTACGACAAGCTTGTTCGGCTCCCCGTCAATATCCTTGACTACGGCGCTATCGGTGACGGCGATATTGCGAACGCATCGACAAACGCAACGGCCCTGACTAACGCCCTGGCCACCGGGCGGCCCGTGCTCATTCCGTATACGTCCTCGGGCTATCACTTCGGCACGAATACAATCACCATCGGGACCGGGCAGTACATCATTGGCGAGCGGCGCGTTACGCTTAAGAGCACGGCGGCCGGCTCGGATTGCTTCCTCCGGTTGACGGGCTTTCAGGTTAATTCCGGTGTCGAGAACGTCACCATTGATATGACGGGTTCCGGCTCGACTTCGACGGCCATCCGCTACGGGCTTTCGAGTGGCGTCGTTTACCGCACCTACCTGAAGAACATTCGTTTCATCAATTGCGTTGAGGCAGTCGGTGACGAAACGCCCGGCTCAAACTACATCGTGGAAGCCTGGTGGGAGAATCTAACCTGTGAGCTTACGCGAGGGCGTCAGTTCTATAGCCGCAAGTCGCGCGGGTTCTTCTACGTCAACGGGTGCGTTGTTGACCGTACGCTAGACACGAGCACGACGACGTGGGAGGGCGCACGGTTTGAGGACGCCGTTGGTATCGAGTTCAACCGCTTCGACGTTGTTGGCCAAGTCGGCACCACGGCACAAGCCGCCGCAATTGGTTTGGTGGTCAGTGGTTGCACGTCGGTTTGGATGGACCGTTGTTTGTTCGATAACAGCACCGGCCCAGGCGTTCAGATTCTCACGGTTAACAACTTCGTCGCAAAGAATCTTGAGGTCTATCAGAACCTCACGAGTGCCATCTATATGGCCTCGGTCACGAACGGTCAGATCGTCAATCTGTTCGTTGAGGGCAACGTCGGGTTGACCGGTGCCGCGGCTGGTGCGCACGGCGTTTACATGGACACGTGTTCAAACGTCCAGGTTAGCAATCTTCGAACGAACAAAAACACGGGGTCAGGTCTAGCCCTCAACAACTGTTCATATATTCAGGTCACAAACTGCATCGCCCGCGACAATACCGCATACGGCATTGTAGAATCCGGCACATCTGACAACAACCACGTCACGGAGACATTTTTCTCTGGCAACGGCTCGGGCACGGTTTCCGTGCTTGGCGCCAACTCGCGTATTGCCGTTCCCGTCCGCGAAGTTCTATCCGCCGCCCGCACCTACTACGTCCGCACGGATGGATCGAACAGCAACACGGGGCGCGCGAATACTTCGGGCGGCGCATTCCTGACCCTCGCCAAGGCGATGGAAGTTGTCGCCACTCTGGACTTCAACGGCTACACCGTAACGGTTCAAGTCGGTGACGGCACGTACACGGCCGGATGCACAATTCCCGCCTGCGTTGGACAAGCGAACGTCTCGAATCTCATTATTCAAGGCAACAGCGGAACGCCCGGCAACGTCATAATTTCGACCACTAGCGCCTCCTGCATTCAAACCGCGGCATTCGGCAAGGCGCGCATCAAGGATATGGAGCTGCGCACCACCACAAGCGGTTACTGCCTGTCGGCCGTGAATCAAGGCGTTCTCGAATGGACCAACCTTCAGTTCGGCGCATGCGCTCAGTCGCACGTCATCGCCAACGCGGGCGGGCAAGCGTTCAGCGTCGGGAACTACGCTATAGTGGGGGCCGCGTCTGCTCACATCCAAGCAGACGGTGCGGGCTCGCAAGCGGAAGTCGGATCAAAAACCGTAACGATCACCGGGACACCCGCATTTGGAACAGCCTTTGCAATTTCCGGCTCGAATGGCGTGCTGCGATTGTTCCTTAACACCTACTCAGGTTCGGCTACTGGGGCCCGCTATCTGGCAACAAACGGCGGGGGCATTGCGACGTTTGGCGCGGGCGCTACCGCACTTCCCGGTAACTCCGCAGGCACGGCAACTTCCCCAGGATGGTACGCATGACGCTCGTTTATGACCCGCTCAATTGGTTTTGGATTGTCGGCGGCGATGAAAGCCGCGCATGGTCCAGCAAGGCCGCCGCATACGTGACGGTGTTTCCCTCCGACACGCTGACGCGCATCGCAAGCGAACAAGAGCTTGACGACGTGCTTGCGGTCTACGGGTTGCCCGGACCTAGCGCGAGCTAGACCGTATCCCTTCGCCAAGGCACACCGGGCACGGGCCGAAGAGCTGACCCCCGCCGTACACGTCTTTTTGCCCGGTGCCGTTGCAGTGTGAGCAACCGTTTCGCTTCCACTGTTCTAGCTGAGCTTGGCGGGCATCCGCCGCGCGCCCGTCTTCTATGGCGCGCGTGACGTGCTTGTAAATTCCATAAATCATGGCGCATTAAACCCCGTGCTATAGAAACGCGATTTTGCCTCGTTTCGCTGCCGTGGCATTTACAATGCTATGGCTAAGACGCGCGCGGCGATCATCGCCGATTATCAGAATAAATTCGAGACTATGCGTGTGACGCGCGAGGCTGCGGTAAATGCCGCGGCGAAGCGAATCATGGCCAATATGCCAGCCTACCGCGCCGTCGAAGCAAAGACGAGTGTCCCCGCTGCGTTTATCGGCGTTTTGCACATGCGCGAGTGCAACAACGATATGCGCGGGTGCCTGCACAACGGCGAGCGCATTATCGGCACGAAGCGCAAGACGCGCCTTGTCCCCGCCGGCCGCGGCCCCTTCGCGACGTGGGAAGAGGCGGCAATCGACGCCCTGGCCCTCAAGGGCTACTCCGAAATTACTGATTGGAGCCACGGCGCTACGCTCGAGGCCGCAGAACGGTTTAACGGCCTCGGCTACCGCGGCCGGAAGGGCGGCAACCCATACCTGTGGGGCGCGACGCAATATTACACGCGCGGCAAGTACGTGCGCGATCACGTGTACGACGCGAATTTTGTCGATCCCCAGCTCGGCGTTGCCCCCGTGATGAAACGCGTCATGGAATTGGATGCCGCCGCAAAGCCTTCTGTCATCGCGCGCTGGTCGCAGCGCCGCGAAGAGAAGAAAGCAACCGTGCGCGCCGAGCAACCGCAGCTCGCGCGCGACGATCGCGTGACGGACTTCCTCGAATACTGCGGCCTCGGCAGCGTTTCGCTGCTTGGCATCCTTCAGCAGATTGGAGCCTTTATCATCGACTGGCGGACGCTGACGATTTTCGGCGTTGGCGCTGCGATTTGGGGCGGCTTCAAGCTCCGCAAATGGCGCGCACGCCGCGCATTCTCAATCCCGGCAGCGGATGGCCCGAATGTTTGATTTTCTCCCATCGTGGACAGCCTGGCTATTCGGCGGCACGGCGACACTGCTTATCGCGGCGTTGCTCGCTTACGCGCTCGGGGCGCGCGAGCTTGCGGCTATCGTTGCCTCGTTCCTTCGCCCTATCGTCGCGGCGATTGGTGGCGTGCTCGGCAACGCAATCACCTTCACCTACGAGAACACGCGCGACGGCCTCGTGATTATCGGGCGCAGCGGCAAGGCGCTTTTCGCTCTGCTTGTCGTGTGCTCGATCGTGGCGGCCAGCGTGTACGTTCCGACGAAGAAAGCCACAGAGCGCAAGACGTGGGCAAAAGCCCACAAGGATTACACGCTCGTTTCGAAGCGCAAGGCGCCTGCCCGCGCGGCGAAGACGGATTCGCGATCGATCACTCTGCGCAATTTCATGAGGTAAGCCGTGCTCGAAAAGCTTAAGGCCCTTGTCGCTTGGTACAAGGCACTCCCGAACAAGTCGATTATGGTTGCCGTGCCGCTCAAGCTGTCCGTGCTTGTCGGGGCGGCTATCGTCTTTCTCGCGTTCGGGCTGATCGCCGCGGACGTGTTCAAGTCGCGCGTTGTCGGCTACGAGCCGGTGACGCTGGCCGATTTCTCGAAGCTCGAACAGAAGGTTTCGGCGTGCGTGCCGGCGCCGAAGTCCAAGGCAAAGAAGCGCTAATTTGGAGCGGGGCTCATGTCCGGCACGGCTAAGGGGTACGTCAATGGCACGGGCAAAACGTCCAGCCAAGCGAGGGAAGCAGGCGCGATCCTCGCCAATGTCAACGGGCATCACGCTCGGGCGCGAGCTAGCTCGGCTAAGAGCGGAGCTCAAAGACTACCGAATGCTGACGCGCCGCTACAGCCGGCTAATCCTTCTCGTGGTGTTCAGCATGGCCGGAAAAACGTCCGGCGTGCCGATCATGGAAAGCTTCGGAAGCTTTACGCACGACATAGGAAGGCTCTGGCTAAGCATCTTGACGTGACGCTGACAGAAGTCGTCGTGTTCGCCGTGATTGGCGTGCCGGTGCTGTTCGCCATGGCGGCCAGCTTCGTGCGCGGCGTCGTCGGCGGCTAAGCTCCGAATTTCGCATTAGCTCTGCAATTCATTACGCTTTCGTCCGCAACAGACAAAAGGGCGTAAGCGTATGCGCGCGGTTGAGGCGTTGAAACAAGCAAACGGCAATAAGAGCGAGGCCGCGCGGTTGATGGGGCTGCATCGCACTTCGTTCAAGGCGCGGCTCGAAACGGAACAGCGGCAGAGCGCAAAGCGCGCCACATTCGGCCAGCTTCCCGACGTGAGCCCGAACGTCGCGGAGATTATCGCCCGCCGCTGCAGAGAGTTCGAACGCCACAAGGCCCGCGTCGAAGCGGAGCGCTGGCTACCAATCACAGTCAACGAAACGCAGCCGTTTGGCCTGATGGTTTTCGGCGACGAGCACGCCGATGACAATCACTGCGACTGGCCGCAACTCAAGCGCGATCTTGCGCTGTCACGCGAGACACCGGGCGTATACGCCGCGGCGCTCGGCGACCAAACGAACAATTGGGTGGGGCGCCTCGTTCGTGAATACGCGGACCAGTCCGTGACGCGAAGCGAGGCCCGCGAACTGTCTCGCTGGCTGCTTACGCCCGACGCCGCCCCGTGGCTGTTCCGCCTACTGGGCAATCACGACTTTTGGAATGAAGGCGATGTGCTGATCGGGTTGTTCGGCGGTGACGCCTATTATATTGCCGAATGGGAAGCTCGCATCGAGCTTCGCGCCGGGGCGCTGCACTACAAGATTCACGCCGGCCACAACTTTAAGGGCACTTCCATTTACAACCCGACGCACGGGCCATTGCGGGCTTCGCTGTTCAGCGGCGGCCACGCTGACTTATATCTAGCCGCGCACCTTCACGAGTTCGGAACGCAGGCCGTCGAAATTGCCGAGACAAAGAAGCTTGTCCACGTCGCCCGCGCCCGCGGCTACAAACGTGGCGGCCGGTACGAAAAGATGGGCGGATTCCCTTCGGGCGAAGTAGGGTCTTCGCTGTTCGTGATGATTGACCCCCTGGCCGATAACGAGGCCGGGCTTACCACGATTTTCAATGACCCCGTGCAGGGCGCTAGAGTGCTGACAGCACTGCGTAAGACGAGCGCGCCAAAGCGGAAAGGGCCAAAGTATGCAGGAAAAGCGGACACTCGTGATCGGACTGTGCGGGCCGGAGGGCGCGGGAAAGTCAACCGTCGCAAAGCTTCTCGCTGACAAGCACGGCGCCGCGATCTGCCCGTTTGCTGCGCCGCTGAAGGCCATGCTGCTGACGCTCGGCGTGCCGCACCGCAACCTGTACGGCAATGACGCCGACAAGTGCGAGCAACTGCATATGCTCGGCGGCAAGACGGCGCGTTGGGCGGCGCAGACGCTCGGCACGCAATGGGGCCGCATGTGTATGGACGGCGATTTTTGGGTCCGCGCTTGGGCGAACCGGCTCGCCGACATTTGGGCGGATCGTGCGCGCCGCGGCATGATGCAGCCAGAAATGATCGTCGCCGACGACTGCCGTTTTCAGAACGAGGTTGACGAGATTCGCCGCCGCGGCGGCATGGTGATCACGATCGTTCGGGGCCGCGCCGACTTCGACCGTATCCCGAAGCACGCCAGCGAGGACTTCGCGGCGCTTCGTCCTGATGTCGTAATCGTCAATGACGGGGGCCTTGCAGAGCTTGAAGCCGGCGTGCGCGAGGCGTTGGCGCTGAAGCGCGATCAGGACGCGCGGCAGTTGGCGCTTAGTCTTTAACGCGCCGGACGGTGATAGCGTCGGGCTTTAGCTTCAGCTCCGACGACGGCGCCGCCTCGCTGTAGCTAGTCGGCGTCGCGACGTAATGCGTCCGTTCGAAATTCTCGCCGTCGTTTGAGCCCCATACCTCCCCGGTGCCTAGGGCTACCCGGATAAAGCGATACGGAAACCCCTCCGGTACAGGGAAACCCCAACTTGCCGGCATCTCAGCCATTGCTGCGCATCCTCTGTTGGCGCTTAGTCTTTAGGCTTGACGCACCGCGAGCGTACCTTGCCAGTTTATCTCGATTGAAACGCCCTTAGGCCAATCTCCGGTTACGATTGCATATCGCTCGTTTACGGGCGGCCCGATAGTGACGCCGCTGTGCACGACCAGCCGTACATTATCCCCGGCCGCGGGCAACGGGTACATCGCATCGTGCAACTCTCTCAGGTTGATGTGTGGCCGGTCTTTGGTTACGTGAATCTCGCGCCAGTTGTCGGGCCAAGCGCCAGACGGTCCCGGTATCGGGTCGGGAGACGGCTCTAGTTGCGCCACGGGGACAAAGCCCGCGGCACCGGCCGCGCCCATAAGCCCGAGCAATTTACGCCGGGTAACGTCAAAGTCATCCATTGCCGCGCATCCTCTTTTCAATCTCGTTCGCCGTATCTTGCGCCGCAGCCGACGCCGCTTCATCGAATAGCCAAGAATAGCCGTTCGTCGTCTCTATGTCTTTGTGCCCGAACAGCTCGCCGACAGTCTCAATGCTACGGCCGGCGGACTTCGCGGCGCTGGCGAAGGTGCGGCGGAAGTCCTGCACTCGCAGATCGGGGCAACCGGCAATCTCGCGCGCCTCTTCCCATACCGTGCGGATCAGCCAGCGTGCGCGATCGTTCACTTTGCCGTCTTGGCGCTTCGCGGCGTTCGAAAGCTCCCGCCCGAAGATATAGCCCGAGCCGTCATCGTCTAGCCCGTCAATGATCTTTACGGCTTGCGCGGGGAGCACAATCACGCGCTCGTCACCCGTTCTGTCCGTCTTGTGCTCCGCAAGCACGATCTTATCGCCCGCACGCCACGAGCGCCTGGCCGTCACGAGTTCTGTTACGCGCGTCCCGGCTAGCAGGATGCACCACAGCGCCGCGACGCGCTGCGGGTATCGGACGGCGAGGGCGTCAAGGGCCTCGGCGACCTTCGGGGCTTCGTCGCCTTCCATATGCCGGCGGCGCTTCGGCTTCTTAAACGTGTCGCTGTCCCGCACCGGGTTAGAGTAGCGCGGGCGCAGCTTGTGGTCGTCGTGCTCGGCAAAGCGGAACATGCCGGACAGATCAGAGCGGACGTGACGCGCTGCGGTTGTGCCGCTGTGTTTCGCGACGTAATCGAGCGCGGCGTTTATGTCCTTAAGTTTCACGTCGGCGACTTTGAGCGCGCCTAGCCGCGGCTTGATATGCAACCTTACACGGCGTTGCTTCTCTTCGAGCGTGCGCGGCTTGTCGGCGCGGGCGCACTCTTCGGCCAGCCAATAATCTGCCCACTCGGCGACGGTAGGCGACGCCTTGTAGGCTTTGCGCGCGGCGCTGGGGTCATTGCCTCGGTCGCGCTCTTTGAGCCAGCGCTTGGCTTCCTCGCGGGCTTCGTCGAGCTTCCAAAGCGGGTACTCGCCGAGCTTCGGCCGCCGCTCGGCGCCGGAGGGCGCGCGGTAGTATAGCAGCCAAGACTTGCGCCCGTTCGGGTAGCAATGGAGCTCGAGGCCCTTGACGACGTGATCCTTTAGCTTCGACGGGCGCGGCTTGCCGTCCGGCCCGGTGGCCGGCTGCAGGTCGCGGGCGGTGGCGGCGGTGAGTTCTTTCATGCGTGCGCCCGCGTAGCGCTTGCACCTACCAGCTTGCCGGCGTTTAGGTCTACAACCTGCCACCAATCGATTTGTTCGTCGTGCCTCTCAAGATCGATGCGCCGGCACCCTTCGCGCTGCGCTTCGCTGTGCGTCTCAAAAATTCCGAGCAGATCGCGCCAGCCGCCGGCCGCGTAAAATGCTGGGCCACCAAACAGAGCGTATCGGCCCGTCCCCCGGCCGCTAGAGCCTTCGTTCGGAGGGGGCGTACGCGGGCCAGAGCCTTTGGGCTGATGACCTTTCAATGTGTGCTCCATAATTTAGCCGTGCGAGTTCGCACGCCGTCTTAATTCGTGTTGTAAGTCGCATCCAAGTCGCAACCGCTGCGCCTAAGTCGCTCTCAAGTGGCGCAAGGGATGTGAAGCGGAATGCGAATTTAATGGTGCAATAGTATGCGAACTAAGACGGATATTCAACGCATATATTTTAGATGCACGTTGTTTTCCAGTCTGGGGGACTGGGGGTCGGAGGTTCAAATCCTCTCGCTCCGACCATACTTTAAGGGGTTTCTGCTGTTCGGCCAAGTCGCAACCAAGTCGTGATTTCGGCAGTTTGGCGCCCGTTGCGGCTGCAATAGTTTGATTATTTAGCGGGATGCAAACTTAGCGGCCAGTCGTCGGGGCGATAGCCGGACAGATACGCTTCGACAAGGCGGCGTTGCGGGTCGCGTATCTCGCGCCGGCCGGTCTCAAGATCATATTGCATCTGCCGGCGCTGCGATCCCGTATAGCCTAGCACGGTTGCCATTTGCTCGAGCGTGAGGCCCAGCTTGAGGCGCGCGGCCTTCATATCGGCGGGCGTCATTAGCGCAGCCTGTCGGCTACGCCAAAGAGGCCGGCGGCCTCAAGAGCTTCCACAGTGCCGTATTGGGCGAGCAGCGCGCGGTCGGCTTCGGATGCCGCGGGCTTAGCCGGCTTCGAGAGGTCTACCTTCCGGTGAAGCTGACCCCCGAGTTGCGCCCGCTGAATGTCCGCCCAATCGTGTCCTACTATTTTCATTGTGTCATCCTTTCGGGTTGGCTCATTGCCTGTCGATGATTTGAATATGAAGTGATTTGCGCTGTATGTCAAGCGCCATACAAATTATTTCGTATCTTCAAACACGCCCTTGCAAGGCCGCGCCCAAATTTCGCATCTAAACAAGACTTGCCCCGCGACTTCGCCGATTGAAGTTCGGCCGCAGCGCTTCACAAGGTCCGCGGCGTGCTCGAGGTCTAGGTACGATTCGCCAAGGTCGTAGCGCACGCGCTCTGCCCAATCCTTCTTAGCCGCCTCGAGCGCGCCGCCCTCGCCGATCCATTGCGTGCCGAGCCCGCGCACCTTGTCAGCGCACTGCAGGCGCGTAGGGTGCTCGCTGCGGTACGCCCGCACCGGCTCGGCGCGCCCTGGCCGTTCAGCCCGAACGCGGCGGGGCGCCGGGCGAGCGTGCGTCACGCTAGAGCGCTCATATGCAACTTGCGACCGCGGGCCGGCGTGCCAGGTGCTTAGTGACCAATCGTTTGCGCTGCGGGCCGCGGTATCGAGTGCAGTCAAAGACACAGCGGCTAGGGCGACGACGAAATAAGAGCGCATGAACTAACCTCATTGCTTGAGGCTAGAAAATATCGCGATGCGCTGGGGCGACAAAATTTAGAAGCCGGGGCGGCAGTGCTAAGGTGCGGATGCAAGCGGCCCGAGCAAGTGCGCCAACACGTGCCCGAGCCTAATCCAAGCCACGGTATGAGCATGACACGGACTAAGCCCGTCGATAGCACGGCGGACGTTGTAGAGGCTATCTTGGCGCTGATAGAATCAGGCGCGCATCAACGCTTTTCGCGTGACGAGCTGCGGGAGTACGTGGCGGGGCTGCTAGCCGAGGCGCCCCTTTAAAATCCAATCTCTCGTTCGCGTAGCTCGCGCCGCGCTCGCTGTGCTTGCTTTCCGGTGCCGGCGGCTCGGCGTTTCAACTCAACGAGCCTCTCGTGCACCGCGCGGAAGCAGCCCATGCCGTCCGTGTAGATGCGATGGCCGTCTCCGTCGTGGCGGACGCCGTTGATAATCTCAAAATCACGAATTGCTCGTGCCGCTGTCCAGATGCTGCACGGCTTCATAACCGAGCTGTGCTGGGCGCCCTTGATGGCTTCCCAACGAAGCTTCCTGGCTCGACGGTCGCGAAGCGCGCTCAGCACTTGCCTCTCCATTCGTTGACACGTTATCGGGCATAGAGCCCTTGCCGTTGAAGATCAGCAATCACCTTATCGGTGTGTTCCTGAATTGCCTTATCTTCAACTAGCTGCGGAAACGCCGCCTCAAGCTCGATAGGCTCAAGCGCTTCCTCAAGTCTGTCGATAAGGTCGCGCGCCTGCTTCGGCGTCACCCATATTGCGCGTGCGCCGCACGACACGATTAGGTTGTTGTGTGCGCCAACGCTCACGGTCGGCTGCGGTCGTTTCTTGGCCACGTCGAAAGTCTCCATTAGTTGATTGTGCCGTCTGGCAAGATCACGTAGACGCGACGCCCCAGCTTTCGCGCGAAGCGCACTGTTGACCACGTACCGGATCGTAATTCCTCGGTCATGGTGGCGGGGGCCGCGATTAGCATTTCTGTCTCGCGCACGATGTCCTTGTTCCGGTCAAGGTACGGCTTTGGCGCGAGCACGCGGTCAGCTTCCTTGAAGGCGCGCTTGTCCGCTTTCGTCGGCGGATGGATAACGGTCACGAGGCCAAAGTCTTTGGCGTGGTCGTGTGCTTGAGCGTCAGCGCCTATGCAGTCGCCGTGGTGCAGCTCACCTTCATGCACGACTAGAAAAGACGTTAGGACGCTCCGCTGTGCGGGCGTCATGCCTTGCTGAGTACCAGTGAAACCAATCCGCACGTCCCGCTCCTTCACTTCTTCGGGTTCATTCGCTTTTTCCAGATCGTGTAGGCACGTTCAGGAGTGAACGCTATGCCGTTCGGAGAAACGATTTGCTTGAGCGGCGCCTTAGTATCTTTCCACTCGGGATAGTCTATCAAATTACGCCATATGGCCTTTGCTTCGGCGAGCTGCTGTGGCGTGTAATCCGGCTTTGGTCGGCCCTTG
>Ga0164243_10001224_pt1 | contig 44311 bp, 38 predicted proteins | sample OricompcompostOP_FD_108781 | JGI IMG/M metagenome (GOLD analysis project Ga0164243, IMG submission 108781) | Organic Plus compost microbial communities from Emeryville, California, USA - Original compost - Organic plus compost (OP) | ecosystem: Engineered > Solid waste > Mixed feedstock >...
ATTGCCGGCCGCCAGGCGGAGGCTGAACGATGAAAGCCGCAATACACCGGCACAGGGGGCGCCTCCTGGCGTTGACGGGAGTGGCCGCCGGCCTTCTCCTCTTTATCGGCGCCAACGCGCATCTCATCCATGTCGCGCTCAAGTCGCAGCCCGAATGCGTCGACCACATCAAATTGCCGGACGAGACGCGGCCCGGGCAGTTCCGGGCGGCCAAATCCGCCTGCTGAGAGCGGAGAAGAGAAGACCATGGCGAATGACATCCAGGCAAACGAGTTTGACACTCCGATCCCGGCAATCCGTGACCGCGATCTGCCGCTGGCCGAAGCGTTCCGCTGGCTCAAAGCGGGCTGGCAGGACTTTTGCAGGCGACCGGGCTTGAGCCTCGTCTACGGGATCGGCGTGTTCGCTCTTTCGGTGCTCACGGTCGCGGTCATGTTTGCCGCTGGCTGGGACCATATCCTCTTTCCGGCCTTGTCAGGCTTCATGATCGTCGGGCCCCTGATCGCCATCGGCACCTATGAAAAGAGCCGCAGGCTGATGGAAGGCGATGCCTTGGGCCTGAGGCATATCCTCTTCGTCCCCGTTCGCTCCGGCGGCCAGATCTTCTTTGTCGGGCTGATCCTGGCTCTGCTGATGGTCTTCTGGATGCGCGCGGCGGTGCTCATTTACGCGCTATTCTTCGGCCTGGAGCATATCGCGCCGATGCTGTTTACCACGCCGATCGGATGGGCAATGCTGGTGACAGGTACGATCGTCGGCGGGTTGTTCGCCGCCTTTTCCTTCGCCATCAGCGTGTTTGCCATCCCCATGCTGGTGGACCGGCGCACCGACGCACTGACGGCCATGGGAACCAGCATGGCGCTGGTCTGGAACAACCTGCCCGTCATGCTCACGTGGGGCGGCATTCTCCTGGCCTGTTTCCTGGTTGCTGTCATTACCGGCCTCCTCGGCCTTGTCATCATCTTTCCGCTATTGGGCCATGCCACCTGGCATGCCTATGCGACCGTCGCACGGAGTTGAGAAAATGGCGGGCTGCTGCGCCCCCGGAGCCGACGTGATCCTGGGTGCCCGTGACGTCAACCAACCTTCCGACGAGGAAGTGCGTGTCGCAAGCCGCGCGCTTTCCGAGACGCTGGTGCAGACGGACCTCTCCGTGCCCGCCGCGCACTGCGCCGCCTGCATAAGGGCGATCGAGAAAGCACTCACGGCGTTGCCCGGCGTGGAAGCGGCGCGGCTCAATCTCTCCACCCGCCGCGTCTCGGTTCAATGGCGCAAGGACGGCCCGGTACCGCCCTTCTTCAGTGCGCTTTCGAAGGCGGGCTACGAAGCGACGCTCTATTCCGATGAACCTCAACAGGAGGATCAGGAGTTCGCCAGACTCCTGCGGGCAACCGCCGTGGCGGGCTTTGCGGCCATGAACATCATGCTGCTGTCGGTGTCCGTCTGGTCGGGAGCGGACGCGGAAACCCGCCACGCATTTCATCTCATCTCTGCGCTTCTCGCATTGCCGGCGATCGCCTATTCGGGCCGCATCTTCTTCGCCTCGGCCTGGTCGGCGCTAAAGGCGGGCACGACCAATATGGACGTGCCGATCTCGGTCGGTATCCTGCTGACGCTGGGGCTCAGCCTGCACGACACGCTGTCGAACGAGCCGCATGCCTATTTCGATGCCGTGGTCTCGCTGACATTCTTCCTGCTCATCGGCCGCACGCTCGACCACATGATGCGCCGCAAGGCTCGCGTGGCGGTGATGGGGCTGGCGCGCATCATGCCGCGCGGCGCGGTGACGGTGTCGCCCGATGGGACGCGTGACTACAAGGATGTGCGCACGATCGAACCTGGCGAGATATTGCTCGTCGCGCCGGGCGAGCGCATCCCGCTTGATGGCACGATCGTGCAGGGCCGTGGGGAGATCGACGCCCAACTCGTCACCGGCGAGGCCGAGCCCGTGGCTGTCGGGCCAGGCGACGCGGTCAGCGCCGGCGTGCTGAGCCTGACGGGCGCGCTGACGCTCCGGGTCGAGAAAAAAGCCGAAGACTCCTTCCTTTCCGAAATGATCCGCATGATGGAGGCGGCCGAAGCGGGCCGCTCCCGTTATCGTCGCATTGCCGACCGGGCGGCCAGCCTCTACTCCCCTGTCATCCACACGCTGGCCCTCGCCGCCTTTACCGGCTGGATGGTGGCCACCGGGGACTGGCACCGCGCGCTCACGGTGGCGATTTCGGTGCTGATCATCACGTGCCCGTGCGCGCTCGGCCTTGCCGTTCCAATGGTGCAGGTGATGGCAGCGCGCCGGCTCTTCGAGCGCGGCATCGCGCTCAAGGACGGCAGCGCCCTGGAGCGGCTCGCAAATATCGATGCGGCCGTTTTCGACAAGACGGGAACGCTTACCTTGGGGCGCCTGCGCGTCACCGGCTTCTCGGTTTCAGGACGTGATCTCGAAGCCGCTGCCGCGCTGGCCGCCCGCTCGCGTCATCCTGCGGCAAAGGCCGTAGCGGCCCTGTGCCCCGCAGCGGCGGAGCACGCGGTCGATGATTTTGCCGAACATCCCGGCCTCGGGATCGAGGGGCGTGTCGATGGCGTGCTCTATCGGCTCGGACGTTCGTCCTGGGCGTGCGAGGCGGGGGCACCCGAAGGCGGACAGTCCTTCAGTGCGCTTTCGCGCGATGGCGCCCTCATCGGTACCTTCACCTTCACCGACACTCTGCGCCGGGAAGCCCGGGACACCCTCCGTGCGCTTCGGGAGCGCGGCATAGCGGTGGAGATCATGTCGGGCGACAGCGAACGGGCCGTGGCTGCCGCCGCAGAGGATCTCGGAATAGAATCCTATCACGCCGCCATGCTGCCGGTGGACAAGGTGGCGCGACTTGCCGAACTGCGCCGCGAGGGCCGGAAAGTGCTGATGGTAGGTGACGGGCTGAATGACGCCCCGGCGCTTGCCGCCGCCGATGTCTCCATGGCTCCGGGAAGCGCGGCGGAGGTGGGGCGAAACGCCGCCGATCTCGTCTTCTTCAACGGAACCCTTGAAGCGGTCCCGGCAACGCTGTCGATTTCCCGGCGCGCAGCGGCGCTCGTGCGCCAGAACCTGGCGCTCGCGGTCGTCTACAACGTAGCCGTCCTACCATTGGCGATCGCCGGCTATGTCACGCCGCTGATCGCCGCCGTCGCCATGTCGCTGTCATCGATTCTGGTTGTGGCGAATGCGCTGAGATTGCAGGATGGAAAGAGGCCGGCGGTAGAAGAAGCGCGTATGCGTCGCTCGGCGGAGGCAACGGCATGAGCTATCTCACCTGGCTGATCCCGATAGCGCTTTTGATGGGCACCACCGCCCTTTTCGTCTTCCTCTGGTCCCTGCGCGAAGGACAGTACAGCGATCTGGACGGGGCGGCGGCTCGCATTCTCCTCGACGACGAGGATCGGCCGATTCCCGAGCGCAATGAAACGGTTGACAGCATCGATGCGCAGCAAAGCGCATCGATGCTGCGATGACCTCTCAGGCCGCCTTGACGGCGATCTTCTTCTCAGCCTTTGCTTCGGCGGTTTTCGGCAGCTTCACGGTGAGCACGCCCTTGGTGAAGTTGGCATCGATCTTGTTGGTGTCGACACCTTCGGGAACACGAAAGCTGCGTTGGAACGAACCGAAGCGGCGCTCGGACAGATAATAATCTGCCTGCTTTTCCGTCCTGGCTTCGGTTTTCTCGCCCTTGATCGTCAGGGTATGGTTGGAAAGCTTGACCTCGACATCCTTCTCGTCGAGGCCGGGCAGTTCGGCAGTGATCTCGTATGCATCTTCCTTCTCGATAACATCGACCGCTGGCGCAACCTGCCAGGCGGCACGAGAGGCGCGTGGCACCTCGAAACCGAAGACCCGCGACGGCAGGCGCCAATCATCAAACAGCCGGTCAATCTCGCGGCGTAGGCTTTCAAAGGGAGCCCATGCTTCGGTTTCTGCGGACGATTTCTGAATGGGAAGATTGGGGGCAGCTTTTGTCATGGCTAATCTCCTGGACGCTAGCAAACCTGTTGCCGCCGCTCCTTTCCTCTGGGCTTTGACGATTGCTAAAGGCGGAGGCGGCAGATCGTTCGCTGGACTCGTCACCGATCTTGCACCAGGAAGCCCAACACCATTGCAGGTGCCTTGTTCCTGCGCTTTGCGTCGGCTTGTTTCCAGCGACGGTCGCATGAAAACCGCCTTGAAGACCTGCTTCATTGACCCTGATCAAAAACGCGAGAAAAACCCGACGCCGGCGCTGCCGAAAACGGGCGAGCCCTCGTCTTGGCTCATGACGCCCTCCTTTCACTTGAGGGAATTACACCTCGTGTCCTGCCCTTTTAGAGCCCGGTAGATGATCGATTTGATCTGGCTCAAGGCACCGCACCGCGGCGGTGGCGTTAATGAGCACAGCCCTTCAACCGGAGCTTCGTTCCATGACGTTCAAGACGGTTCTCGCTGTTTCCAGTCCAGATCTCGATGACAGCGACCTACAGATGGCAGTGGACCTCTGTCAGGAGATCGATGCTCATCTGGCAGTTCTCGTCCTGTCGCTTGCAGCCCCGCCGCCCATCGGCGGATATGCGGCCGCAATGTCGGATGCTTGGCTTTCCGAAAGGCAGGCCGATATGGGAAAACTGCAGCAGCGTACCGCCGCAGTGTCGGCGTTTCTCGCTGCGAAGGCTGTCTCATCCGACGTTTCGAGCGAGTATCAGGAGGAGACGTGGGCAGACGAGACGGTAGGCCACCGAGCAAGATATGCGGACATCGTTGTTCTTGGACCCGAACTGCTTTCCCATTCCCTGCTCAAGGGCAAGGTCTTGGAAGGAACGCTGTTTTCATCCGGAAAGCCTCTGCTGCTGGTTCCTGCAGGCTCAAGGGTGAGCCTGAAACCCAGACGCGTGATGGTCGCTTGGGATTCGCGCTTGGAAGCATCGAATGCCGTTTCGCGCGCCATCGGTTTACTGAGCGCAGCCGAGGCCGTTCATGTGGTTCTGGTCGATCCGATAAAAGGAGAAGACGGCCAGGGTGCAGACCCGGGCGCGGATGTTGCGACGTATCTCGCGCGCCATGGCGCCAAGGTGACGGTCGATCGCCTGCCGAGCCAGGGCATGAAGGTTGCAGACATACTGCGCCAGCACGCAATCGACATATCCGCAGACTTGCTTGTCATGGGAGCCTATGGCCATCTCCGGCTCCGGCAGCGGTTGTTCGGCGGCGTTACAAGGTCCATGGTCGACAGCCCCCCTCTCCCCATTCTGATGGCACATTGATGATGTCAGTCCGGCGAACGCTTTTCTTTCAGGAAGCGACCGATGTAGCGGACATCCCGAACACGTTGCGAGGGCTGTGCTCACGGCGCCCCTCGCTATTTGACCCTGCTGACGAATGAGGTACGAAAATGATTTTGCCGACCGGAACGACTGTGGCGGTGGTGGACGGTCAGAAGCTGCGCCTGTTCCGCAACAAGGGTCACGAGCCTCACATTGAATTGGTTGCACTGCCCGATCCCTGGATAGAGCCGGTCAATGGAGGATCGGGAGCGCGTCACGTAAGCGCTGCCGCCAATCCCGACGAGGCCCGCCTTCGCGAAGACGATTTTGCCGCTGCTGCCGCCGGCTTTCTCAACAGACAGATTCTCAGCGGTGCCATCGAGAAACTGTTCGTGATCGCCGACCCCCGAACGCTCGGCGAGATGCGCCTCCATTTTCGCGACACGCTGACATCGCGGTTGGAGGGAACCCTGGCCAAGGATCTCGCAGGAAACGACGCAGACGCAATCGCCGCGGCAATCACCAGGGCGTGACGACCGCGAAGTCGAGCCTCCGCCTATCTGAGCGACGCCCGGAACCGCCAGAGCGAGAAGGAGAAGAAGGCCGCGCCGATCAGGATAAGGGCTGCGAATTGAGGCCAGACCGCTCCGAGCCCCGCTCCGCGAAACAGGATCGCCTGTGAGAGCGATACGAAATGCGTGTCGGGCGCCGCAGACATCAGGATGCGCAGGCCTTGCGGCATGTTCTCGACCGGGGTGAGCCCGCCTGCCAGGATCTGGAGCGGGAACAGCACGAGCATCAGGAGCAGCCCGAATTGCGGCATGGAGCCCGCGACCGTGGCAAGTAGAATGCCGAGCGAAGTGGTGGCGAAGAGCTGAAGCGCGACGCCCAGCATCAAAAGCCACAGCGAACCGGCGACGGGTATTGCCAGCCATGCCTGGATGACCGCTGTCATGGCGACGAGCACCGCAAGCAACACCACCACCGCCATCGGCCAGATCTTGCCGAGCATGATCTCCGTGGGGGTGACGGGCATGACCAGCAGGTGTTCGATCGTCCCGCGCTCGCGCTCGCGGATGAGCGCCGCGCCGGCCAGGATGACCGAAAGCAGCGAGACGTTGTTGACGACCTCCATCATGGCGCTGAACCAGCCGGGATTGAGCTCCGGATTGAAACGGGCGCGCAGCGCAAGCTTCACCGGGGTAGACTCGGCGCCACGGTAGCGCTGGGCGAATTCAGCCACCTCACCCGTCACGATGGCCTCGACATATCCCGCGCCCGTGAAAGCCTGCGTCATGCGGGTGGCATCCACGTTGAGCTGCATTGCCGGCTCGGCACCCGCCAGCACGTCGCGCTGGAAGTTCGGGGGAATGACCAGCGCGAAGGTGTCGATGCCGGCATCCAGGCGCCGGTTCATCTCTGACAGCGTGATGTGCGCTGGCGGCTTGAAATAGGGAGGATAGAAGGCCGAGCTCATGCGCGCAGAGAGCGGAGAGACATCCTCGTCCACGATCGAGATCGGCGCCTTGTTGAGGGTAAAGGGTGTAGCGGTCGCCGCAACATAGATCTGAAGCGTGAAGGCGAACCCGATAAGCGCGAGCAGCGCCGGGGTGCGCAGAAGACCCCACAATTCCTTGATGCCGAGCCGCCATATCGTGGATATCCGCATGGGTCAGCGCGCCTGCTTGCGAAGGAAAAGCACGCTGAGCGCCAGAAGCACAGGCCCGGCGGCAGCGAGCACGAGGAAGGAGGACGTCAGATCCTGAAGCCCGAGGGCCTTGGAGAAGGCGCCGCGGGAGATGGTGATGAAATGGCTGGCCGGATTGATCGCACCGATCACGGCGGCCGATCCTTCCATGGCGGCCACCGGATCGATCATGCCGGAATATTGCACCGCAAGCAGCATCGTGACGATGGTGGTAAGAAAGATCGCGGCGATCTGGCTGTTCATGAAGGCGGAGATGAACAGGCCAAGCCCGGTGGCGGCAATCGCGTAGAGAAGGCCGCCGAGCAGATAGGCGGCAATGGAACCCGTGAACGGCACGCCCTGCACGAAGACGGCAAACACCGTCAGCGTAACGAAATTGAGCATTGCAAGGCCGACATACGGAATCTGCTTGCCGAGCAGGAATTCCAGCCGCGAGACCGGCGTGACGTAGAGATTGACGATCGAGCCGAGGTCCTTCTCGCGCACGATCGAGAGCGTCGCCAGCATGGTCGGGATGAAGAGGAGGACGAGGCCGATGACGGCCGGCACCATCGCGATGAGGCTTTCCACTTTGGGATTGTAGCGGAAGCGCGTTTCGAGCCGGAAATCGCGGGCAAGCGCCTGCTCGCCATGGGTCTCTCGCGCCTTCCGCATCAGCCAGTGGGCATGGAGCCCCTCCACATAGCCTTGCGCGGTCTCCGCGCGCGAGGGCATGGCGCCATTGATCCAGGCGCCGATGTCCACGTTGCGCCCCGCCGACACTTCCCGCGCGAAGCCGGGCGGAATCTCGATGGCGAGGCTCAACTCGCCATTGCGCATGCGGCGGTCGAGATCGGCCGGATCGGTGATCGGCGGACGCTCGGTGAAATAGCGCGAGCCGGAAATATCCAGCGTGTAGTCCCGGCTGAGCGTCGTCTGGTCGCGGTCGAGGACGGCAAACGGCAGGTTCTCGACGTCCATGCTGATGCCGTAGCCCAGCACGAAAAGCAGGATAAGGCTGCCGATGAAGGCGAAGGAGGCGCGGATCGGATCGCGCCGCAGTTCCAGCGTCTCGCGCCGGGCATAGCTGCCTATACGGCGCAGATCGAGAAAGCGCCGGCGGCCAGGCTGTCCGTGATGTCCGGCAATCGCATGCAGCACGTCGGATGCGGGCGCCGGCTCCGAGGCCTCCGCCTCCTCATTGGCAATGGCTTCCTCCAGATAGGAGACGAACGCCTCCTCCAGATTGGCGCTGCCGCGATTCTCCACGATCCGGGCTGGCGTGTCCGAAACGAGCACCTTGCCGGCGTGCATCAGCGAGATGCGGTCGCAGCGCTCCGCCTCGTTCATGAAATGGGTGGAGATGAAGATGGTCACCCCGTCCTTGCGCGACAGGTCCACGAAGTTTTGCCAGAGCGCGTCGCGCGCGATGGGATCGACGCCGGAGGTCGGCTCGTCGAGGATCAGCATCTCCGGTGCATGAATCATGGCGACAGCCAGCGACAGGCGCTGCGTCACCCCGAGCGGCAGCGCATCGGGCAGCATGTCCATGACATCGGTGAGACCGAAACGCCGCGCCATCTCATCGACCCGAGTGGGGATGTCGGCCGCGGGAAGCTGGAACAGCCGTGCATGCAGGTCGAGATTCTGCCTGACGGTGAGTTCGGTATAGAGGGAGAAGAATTGGGACATGTAGCCGACCCGGCGGCGCGTATCGATGTCGCGGGGATCGACTTCCTGGCCGAACAGCCTCGCCGTGCCCTCGCTCGCCGGCAAAAGCCCGGTCAGCATCTTCATGGTCGTGGTCTTGCCGCTGCCGTTCGAGCCGAGGAAGCCGAAGATCTCGCCTTTCGGGATGCGGAAGCTGACATGGTCGACGGCGGTGAAATCGCCGAAGCGCATGGTCAGCCCCTCGGCCTCGATTGCCGGATCGCCATCATCGTCCTTCGGGCGCGGCGGGATCTCGACCTTGCGATGCAGCTTCCGCTTCTCCTCCGGCATCAACGCAATGAAAGCATCGTCCAGCGAGGCTGTACCGGTGCGTTCTTGGAGTTCGGCGGGCGTGCCGGTGGCGAGCACCCGTCCGCCGTCCATGGCCACCAGCCCGTCGAAGCTTGAAGCCTCGTCCATGTAGGCGGTGGCCACGATCACGCCCATGCCGGGCCGGTCCCGGCGGATGCCGTTGATCAGTTCCCAGAACTGCCGCCGCGCAAGCGGATCGACGCCCGTGGTCGGCTCGTCGAGAACCAGAAGATCGGGATCGTGGATCAACGCGCAGCACAGGCCGAGCTTCTGTTTCATGCCGCCCGAGAGCTTCCCGGCGGGGCGGTCGAGGAACAGGTCGAGCCCGGTTGCCTTCAGCAATTCGCGGATGCGCCGCTCGCGCTCCCTGCGGGCATGGCCGAACAGACGGCCGAAGAAATCAACATTTTCGAAGACCGAGAGCGTCGGGTAGAGGTTTTTGCCCAGCCCTTGCGGCATATAGGCGATGCGCGGGCCAATCTCGCGGCGCTGGCGCGCGTCGCGCATATCAGCACCGAGCGCTTCGACTTCGCCTTGTTGAACCTTGCGCGCACCGGCGATCAGCGACAGAAGCGTCGACTTGCCGACGCCGTCCGGGCCGATCAGGCCGATCATCCGGCCGGACGGGAAGTCGAGCGTCACGTCATGAAGTGCGAGCACCTTCTTGAAGGCATGGCTCACCGAGCGCACGCGCGCGGCGAGCGGAGGGGCGCTGCGATCCTGCTCCAGCCCGGTCATTCCAAGAGGCCGGTGCTGAGCGCCTCAGGCCACTCCGCTTCCGGGTCGAGCTTGACATAGGCCATGCCGGGCAGGCCCGGTTTGACGTAGTTGGCATATTTCTGGAGCAGTTCCGGCGCGACCCGCACCCGAACGCGGAACATCAGGCCGATCCGCTCCTCCCGCGTTTCGACCGTGCGCGGCGTGAACTGGGCGACATCGGAGATGAAGGACACTTGCGCAGGCACCAACACGTCGGGCGCCGTATCGAGCACGATCCGCGCCTCCGAGCCGAGGGCCACGCGGCCTGCCTCGACGGTCGGCAGGAAGAAAGTCATAAAGACATCGTTGAGATCGATGAGGTTCAGGACGCGTCCGCCACCTGCGACCACCTCGCCCGGCTGTGCCACAAGATACTGCACGCGACCGTCGCGCGGGGCGCGCAGCGTGCTGTCGTCGATCTCGACCTGAATGCGCGCGATGGCCGCTTCCGCCGCTTCGATGGATGCTTCCGCATCGACGATGCTTGCCCGTGCCGTCGCAATTGCGGCTTCTGCCGAGGCTGCCTGAGCCCGTGCAGCGTCAAGCGCGGCCCGTGCACCCGCCATACGGGCGCGGTCGTCATCGAGCGTCTGCTGCGAGATGGCGTTGTTGCGGGCAAGCTGCTCTGAACGGTCCAGCCGGCGCGCCGCGGATTCCAGCTCCGTCCGGCGCTGTGCGACCACGGCCAGGGCCGCTGAATGTTCGGCTTCGGCCTGTATGACGCTGCTTTCGGCGACATCGCGCGCGATCTTCCCGCGCTGCAACTGGGCCTGCGCCTCGCGAAGCTGCGCTTCGAGCTGCTGGGTATCCATGTGGGCGAGGACCTCGCCGCGCGCGACCGCCTGGCCCTCTTCTACGACGATTTCGCGGACACGGCCGCCGGTTCGCGCGGAAATGTCGATGGCCACGGCCTCGATGCGACCGTTGCCCGAGGCGATCCAGTCCGGCAGCGCGGGTTCACTCAGCCGCTGCGTCAGGAACCAGCCGACCCCAACCGCCACGGCAATGGCCGCGATCCACAGCCAACGACGCGACAGGATGTTCCTTGCCCGCTCAACCACAGCCCGCTACCTCCGGAGCACCGTGCGAGCATAGTGGAAAATCCTGCCCGGGTCAGTGCGTCTGATGGACACTCACCTTCCCCGTTCGAAATGTCATCCAGGCCGTGCGCCGGATACTTGCATGACGGCAATATCCGTAAGTCAGCCGTCCGCTCGACCCGGCGAACCCGATAAAGGCGAAAACGTTGTCCTGTGACAAAACCTGCTGAATGCGCAAATGTTTAAAAGGAAGCACCCCTCGCGACATGGGAGGGGAACCGCATCACGGCGCATTATCCTCCAGGAGCCCATGGGATTGTGAAAGCATCGACCACCCAACCACCAGAAGCCAGCCCTCAGGACCATGCCCATATGCCAGGCGGTGGCGAGCCGCATCAGCAAACCAAAGAGGATGTGCTGACAGCACTCCGCACGAATGCCCATCAGGGTCTGTCAGAGGCTGAAGCAGCTCGGCGCCTTCAACGTTTCGGGCCCAATCAGCTGGAGACGCGGCGCCCGGTTCCGGCGTGGCGGAAGTTTCTGGCCCAGTTCACCGAGGTGCTTGTCGTCCTGCTCATTGCGGCAGGCATGATCTCAGCCGCACTCTGGTTCTTCGAGGGCGGCTCTGCATTGCCTTATGAGGCGATTGCCATCTTCGTCATCGTGCTTCTCAACGGGATCATAGGCTACGTCCAGCAGGCGCGCGCGGAGAAGGCCGTTCAGGCGCTGCGGACCATGTCGGCACCGCAGGCCACGGTGATCCGCAACGGGGAAAGGCAGCGCATCCCGTCCATCCATCTCGTCCCGGGAGACATCATTCTCCTCGATGAAGGAGATGCGGTTCTAGCGGATGGGCGGCTGATCGAAACCACCGCGCTGCAGACAATCGAGGCAGCACTGACCGGCGAGAGTATGCCGGTTTCGAAGCACTCCTCGCCCGTCGCCGCCGACGCGGTGCTGGGTGACCGGCACGACATGGTCTTCAGCGGAACGACCGTGGCTTATGGGCGGGGCAAGGCGGTGATCACCGCGACCGGCATGCAGACCGAAATGGGGCGCATCGCCGGGTTGTTGGAGACTGCCCCGGATGAACGCACCCCGCTGCAGGAAGAGCTCGACCGCGTCGGCCGCACGCTCGGCAAGATCGTGGTGGCCATCGCCGTGATCATGATCGGCACCATACTCCTCGTAGACGATGTCCAGGGCTTCTCCGCATTGTTCGACGTGCTAATCCTCGGCGTAGCCCTTGCGGTGGCGGCCGTGCCCGAAGGCCTGCCCGCTATCGTGACGGCCGTGCTCTCCATCGGCGTACAGCGCATGGCGAGACGAAAAGCCATCGTGCGTCACCTCGCGGCGGTCGAAACGCTCGGCTCAGCCGACGTCATCGCCTCGGACAAGACCGGCACGCTCACCAGAAACGAAATGACCGTGCGCAGGATCGTAACCGCCAGCGGTCATGTGAGGCTGACCGGGAGGGACCATCCGGAAATGGAGCCCAGGCACGGCGCGGATTCGGCCTGCGTCCACGCAGAGCTGAAGCGCGCGCTGATCGCCGCCGAGCGCGCCAACAATGCGGTGTTGCAGCAAAATGATGGCGAGTGGTCGGTGCAGGGCGACCCCACCGAAGCCGCACTGATCGCGGCGGCCCGGAAGGCGGGCCTCGATTGCGCGGCGCTCGATCTCCGCTTCAAGCGGGTGGGCGAAATTCCGTTCTCGTCGGAACGCAAGCTGATGAGCACCATCCACACCGATGCCGGGCGAGAAAGCGTGCTGCGCGCCTTTACGAAAGGTGCGCCGGACGTCCTCCTGGCGCGCTGTTCGCACGAACTGGTGGGGGAGGAAGCAAGACCGCTCACCGAAGAGCGCAGGGCTGAAATCATGGCGGCCAACGAGGCATTGGCGGACGAGGCGCTGCGGACGCTCGGGGTCGCCTTCCGCTCCATCCCCTCGCAAGAAGAGCAAGACGCTTCCTCATCCGTGGATGTCGAGAACGACCTCGTGTTTCTGGGCCTGATCGGGATGATGGATCCGCCGCGCGAGGAAGCGCGGCAAGCGGTGGCAGAGGCCAAAGCGGCGGGCATCCGCCCGATCATGATCACGGGCGATCATCCAAGGACCGCTGCCGTCATCGCCGCCGAGCTGGGCATCACGGACAATCCACGCGCGGTGACCGGTGCGGAATTGGAGAAGATGCCGGATGCGCAATTCGACCAGACGGTCAAGGACGTTTCGGTCTACGCCCGTGTCGATCCCGCCCACAAATTGCGTATCGTTGATGCGCTGCAGCGTCAGGGCGCGACCGTCGCCATGACCGGGGACGGCATCAACGACGCGCCGGCGCTCAAGGCAGCCGACATCGGCATCGCAATGGGCATCACCGGAACGGATGTGTCAAAAGAGGCCGCCGATATCGTGCTCGCCGACGACAATTTCGCAACCATTGTCGCTGCCGTCGAGGAGGGGCGCGCGATCTTCTCGAACATCAGGAAATTTCTCCGCTACCTTCTTTCCTCGAACATCGGTGAAGTGATGACGATGTTTTTCGGCGTGCTTCTCGCCGATGTGATCGGTCTGGTGGAGGCTGATGGCGGGCTTGTCCTTCCTCTCATCGCCACGCAGATCCTGTGGATCAACCTCGTCACCGATGGGGCGCCTGCGCTGGCGCTTGGCGTAGACCCCGCAAGCCCCGGCATCATGAGACGGCCGCCGCGGCCGCGTGGGGAAGGCGTAATCCCGCGCCGCATGTGGGCCAGCATTTTTCTTGTCGGCACGGTCATGGCGGCGGGTACGCTGGCAGTGATCGACGGCTCGCTCCCCGGAGGTCTGATCGAGGGCAACGGAAGCGTCGCTTACGCCCAGACCATGGCGTTTACGACACTCACCCTTTTCCAGCTCTTCAACGTGTTCAACGCGCGTTCGGACCAGCGCAGCGCGTTCTCCGGGATCTTTTCCAATCGCTGGCTCTGGTCTGCCGTGTTCTTATCCCTCATGCTGCATGCGATGGTCGTGTATCTGCCGTTCCTGCAGCAGGCATTCTCCACGGTCAGCCTCAGCTCTGCAGACTGGTTGGTTTGCGCCGCCGTGGCAAGTTCGGTGCTGTGGCTGCGCGAGCTGAGCAAGCTTGCCCTCGGTGGCGGTGAGAACCCCGATGGTGACGCTGCGCCGGCAGCAGCAGGGCAATTGGTCGCAAGACTTGCACGCAGGCCTTGGCATAAAATCGCTCGCAGATAACGGACGAGCAGCTCCCATGCAGCAAGATCTATACAAATGCGGTGTTCCCGCTTCCTGCATCTCCTGCGACGCGCGGCGCAGAGGAATGTGCGGTGCGCTCGAGCCACGGCAGCTTGCAGAGTTGTCGAAATATTCCGTTCGAAAGAACGCGCGCAGCGGAAAGGAACTTTATTCGGAAGCGGAGAAGACAGGCGGTTTTTCAAACATCCTGTCGGGGGTCGTCAAGCTCAGCAGGACGCTGTCGGACGGCCGCCAGCAGATTGTCGGCCTTCAGTTCGCACCGGATTTTCTGGGCCGACCCTTCAAGGCCGAAAACGTCATCACCGCAGAGGCAGTGACGGATGTTGCACTCTGTTCATTGCCGCAGGCGGCGGTGGAAAGGATGATCGCCGAATCGCCCAGCCTGGAGCATCGCCTCTATCAGCAGACGCTGCGAGAGCTGGATGAAGCCCGCGAATGGATGGTGACGCTGGGACGCAGGACAGCAGCGGAAAAAGTCGCGAGCTTTCTTGTGACGATCGCCCGTCACCTCGACCCCGGGAGCCAGGAAGGCAAGTCTGCCGCGTTTGACCTCCCGCTCACGCGCGCGGACATCGCCGATTATCTTGGCCTGACGATCGAGACCGTCAGCCGCCAGCTTACCAAGCTGCGAAGCGATGAGATTATTCAAATCGTCAACAACCATCACATCATCGTCCCGAGCCTGAGCCGTCTGGCCGCCCGCACGGGAAACTAGATCATTTCAGTATTTCACGGAAAACACTGAAATGATCTAAATCCTTGTTCCGGCGCAATTCCGGACGGAAAACCGGTTCCCACTTTCCCGGAAGTGCTCAAGGCATCGGCCATCCCCCGGCGATCGGAAGAACGTGCTCGCGCTCGAACGCTACGTGACGCCGCACGGACTTGAAGAAGGTGCGCAGCATGAAGCCGAGCGCTTCGGGATTTTCGACCTCGGCCCCAAAGCCAATGAGGAGAAGCCTCTCGGTTATTTCCTCCGCCAAGGCTTCATCTTCGACGTGCTCCATGCGCAAGCGCCTGAGTGTTCCCTGCCTTTCTTCGCGAAACAAGGCTTCACTGCCGAAGGCCGGATAGAGGTTTTCTTCCTCAAAGGCATGCGCCGCCCGCAAGGCAGGAAGAAGTGTTTCCGTCATCCGCAGGCATGCATCCCTGTCGACAAGGCAGGGGAGACTGTCAGCAATCGCCTCAAGCGCCGAGCACAATTCCAGTTTCATGCCCAGATGCGCATTGCTGCCCTTGCACAACCAACATCGCTGCGCCGCGCATTTGCTCGCGAAGGGGCAGTGTTCCTCATTCGGGGCGCTGGTTGGTGGTCGGGTCAAGGCGGGCTCATTGGTTCTCGGGGCCGCCCGCTAAACCGCCACCGAATGACGCGCGTTGCCCCGCGCCAGGTACTGATCGAAGCGGGAAGCGACGGCACGCACCAGCACGCGGGCGCCCACCGGAATCTGGAAGAGATCGCCGCTGCGGGTGAGCAGGTTCTCTTCCTCCGCCACCAATGCCTGCGCCTCCTCGATGATCCGGCGCCCGACCGCGCCGAAGCGGCTTTCCGCGTCCGCGCGCGAAAAGGCGAAGTCGCACATGAGCCGCTCGATCACCCAGGCGCGGGCGCGATCCTCTTCGGAAAGCGCGATACCGCGTGCGGTAGCAAGCCCGCCACGTTCCACCCGCCTGCTGTAAACGTTGATTGCAGACGCGTTCTGCGCGTAACCCTGTCTGAAACGCGAAACCGAGGATGGCCCGAGGCCGATCAGCGTTTCGCATCCGTCATCCGTATAGCCCTGGAAATTGCGGCGCAGGCGGCCGGCTCTCGCCGCAGCCGCAAGCGTATCGCCAGGCTTGGCGAAATGATCGAAGCCGATGGGCTGATAGCCTGCCTTTTCGATCAATGCCGAGGCGAGCTGCCGCTGCGCCAAGCGCGCCTGCGGGCCGGGCAGGGCCGCTTCGTCTATCATCGTCTGGTGCTTCTTGAACCAGGGCACATGCGCATAGCCGAAAAGCGCGATGCGGTCGGGCGAGAGAAGAAGCGCCTGGCCGATGGTTGCTTCCAGGCTTTCCATCGTCTGGTGCGGCAGGCCGTAAAGCAGGTCGAGATTGAGCGAACGGACGCCGCGGGCGCGGACACCATCCACCACCGCCTGCGTCAGCGCGAAGCTCTGCTCGCGGTTGATCGCCTCTTGCACTTTCGGGTCGAAATCCTGCACTCCGAGGCTTGCCCGCGTCATGCCGATGGCGGCGAAGGCGTCGTACCGGCCTTCATCCATGTCGCTGGGGTCGAGCTCAACGCTGATGTCGGCGTCCTCCAGAAAGTCGAAGGCGCCGCGCAAGGCGGCGTCGAGCGCCATGACGTCTTCGGGCTTGAGGATCGTTGGCGAGCCGCCGCCGAAATGCAGCGCGCGGACGCGCGCGCCATCGACCAACCTTCCGACCGTGGCAATCTCCTGCCTGAGCGCTTCCAGGAAAGCGGTAACCGGCTCATAGCGCCGCGTCATCTTGGTGTGGCAGGCGCAGAACCAGCACAGCCGGTCGCAAAAGGGAATGTGGACGTAAAGCGATATCTCCTCCCCCTGCTGCACCTCTTCCAGCCATGCGCGAAATGTCGCGGCGTCAACACCAGAATGAAAATGCGGCGCCGTGGGGTAGCTCGTATAGCGCGGCAAGGACGCGGAAAGGCTCCGGGTCAAGCCTTCGGGCGCCGTGCCGATCATCTGTTCGCCTGCTCTCTGCATAAAAATTCCCATTGCTGTCGGCGCAAGTTGAGGACCGGCGGTCCCGCCGCGCATTGACGCAGATCAAGGCGGCAAGCGCTTCATTTCGGAATGGGTCATACGCCGGCCTTTGAGTCCGGCACGACACCATGACCGGGGAAGCTCAATGAAATTCGGCACCGAGATCGTGATCTTGATGGCGGGCGCTCTCCTAGCGCTCTTCGCTGCAGGCCTGGCGCAGGACTCGCCCTTCCAGTCCCATATGTGGGTTCTCTTCTTCGCGCTCCTCGCAGGGGCGATCGTGCTCATGCGCAACACCTCCTTCGCAACGCAGGAGAAGGCGGCGATCCCGCTCGGGCTCGACGTGAACGGCTACATGGATGGGCCGGTGCGCTATGGCGTCGTCGCAACCGTCTTCTGGGGCTTGGCCGGCTTTCTCGTCGGCGTTCTGGTGGCGCTGCAGCTCGCCTTCCCGGATCTGAATGTCGAGCCCTGGTTCAATTTCGGGCGCCTCCGACCGCTGCACACCTCGGCCGTGATCTTCGCGTTCGGCGGCAATGCCTTGATCGCCACCTCCTTTTATGTCGTGCAGCGCACCTCTCGCGCGCGGCTCTTCGGCGGCAACCTCGCCTGGTTCGTCTTCTGGGGCTATCAGCTTTTCATCGTGATGGCGGCGACCGGCTATCTCCTGGGCATCACCCAGAGCCGCGAATACGCCGAGCCCGAATGGTATGTGGATCTGTGGCTCACCATCGTCTGGGTCGCCTACCTGGTCGTGTTCCTGGGCACGATCATCAAGCGGAAAGAGCCGCACATCTACGTCGCCAACTGGTTCTATCTCTCCTTCATCGTCACCATCGCCATGCTGCATGTGGTGAACAATCTGGCGGTGCCGGTCTCCCCGCTCGGCTCGAAGAGCTATTCGCTCTTCGCCGGCGTGCAGGATGCGCTGACGCAGTGGTGGTACGGCCATAATGCGGTGGGCTTCTTTCTCACCGCCGGATTCCTCGGCATGATGTACTATTTCGTGCCGAAGCAGGCGAACCGCCCGGTCTATTCCTACCGCCTGTCCATCATCCACTTCTGGGCGCTGATCTTCCTCTACATCTGGGCCGGCCCGCACCATCTGCATTACACCGCCCTGCCCGACTGGGCGCAGACCCTCGGCATGGTGTTCTCCGTCATGCTCTGGATGCCCTCCTGGGGCGGCATGATCAACGGCCTGATGACGCTGTCGGGCGCGTGGGACAAGCTGCGCACGGACCCCATCATCCGCATGATGGTGATGGCCGTCGCCTTCTACGGCATGGCCACCTTCGAAGGGCCGATGATGTCGATCAAGACCGTCAATTCCCTCAGCCATTACACGGACTGGACCATCGGCCACGTCCATTCCGGCGCGCTCGGCTGGAACGGGCTCATCACCTTCGGCGCGATCTATTTCCTCGTTCCGAAGCTCTGGGGGCGGGAACGCCTTTACAGCATCCGCCTCGTCAACTGGCACTTCTGGCTCGCCACGCTCGGCATCGTCGTCTACGCCGCCGCCATGTGGGTGTCCGGCATCCAGCAAGGCCTGATGTGGCGCGAGTACGACGATCAGGGCTTCCTCGTCTACGCCTTCGCCGAGACCGTTGCAGCCATGCACCCCTATTATCTGCTGCGCGCAACGGGCGGCGGCCTCTATCTCGCCGGCGCCCTGCTCATGGCCTTCAACGTCTGGATGACCATCCTCGGCCGCGAGCGCCAGGAAAGGCCGCTGGGTGGCCGCGCCCCTGCCCTGCAGCCCGCCGAATGAGGAGCCTCAAGCCATGAGTTTTCTGGATAAACACGCCACGCTGGAGCGAAATGCGACGCTGCTCCTTGTGGGCTCGTTCCTGGTGGTCACGATCGGCGGCATTGTCGAGATCACGCCTCTTTTCTACCTGGAGAACACCATCGAGAAGGTGGAGGGAATGCGGCCCTACTCGCCCCTGGAGCTGGCGGGGCGCAACATCTACATCCGCGAGGGCTGCTACACCTGTCACAGCCAGATGATCCGCCCCTTCCGCGATGAGGTGGAGCGCTACGGCAATTACAGCCTCGCCGCCGAATCCATGTACGATCATCCCTTCCAGTGGGGTTCCAAGCGCACCGGACCGGACCTCGCCCGGGTGGGCGGGCGCTACTCCAACGAATGGCACGTGCAGCACCTGATCGAACCGCGTTCCGTGGTGCCGGAATCGATCATGCCCAGCTATGCCTTCCTCAAGGATACGCGCCTCGATATCAGGGATTTTTCGACGCAGCTCGTGGCGAACCAGCGTGTGGGCGTGCCCTACACGGACGAGATGGTCGCGAACGCGAATGCCGACCTGAGGGCCCAGGCTGATCCGAACGCCGACACCTCCGGCCTCCTTGAGCGCTACCCAAAGGCGGTTGTGGGCGATTTCGACGGCAACCCGCAAGCGCTCAGCGAGATGGATGCTCTGGTTGCCTATCTGCAGATGCTCGGCACGCTGGTCGATTTCTCGACCTACGACGAAACCGCCGGCTACCGTTGAGGAGGCTTCGATGGACTACCATTCCATGCGCGCATTCGCCGATAGCTGGGCGCTGCTCTTCATGACGCTCTTCTTCGTCGGCACCGTCCTTTTCGTATTCCGCCCGGGTGCCAAGAAACACGCCGAGGAAGCCGCGCGCATTCCCCTGAAGGACGATGGCGATGAGTGAGCAGCATATCGACGAAATCTCCGGCGTCTCCACCACCGGGCACGAATGGGACGGCATCAAGGAGCTGGACAATCCGATGCCGCGATGGTGGCTGTGGACCTTCTATGCCACCATCATCTGGGCGCTCGGCTACGCGATCGCCTATCCTGCCTGGCCGCTTGTCTCTTCTGCCACGACCGGCCTGCTCGGCTATTCGAGCCGTCAGGAGCTTTCTTCCGCCATGGAGCAGGCGGCGGCCGGCCAGGCGGAGCTGCGCGCGGCCATCGCGGAAAAACCGCTGCCGGAGATACTGGCGGACGAGACGCTGCGCCGCTTCGCCGCCTCGGCCGGAGCAGCCGCATTCAAGGTGAATTGCGTGCAGTGCCATGGCTCGGGCGCCGAGGGCTCTCCCGGATTCCCGAACCTCAACGACGACGATTGGCTCTGGGGCGGCGACATCGAGTCGATCCACCAGACGATCGCCCATGGGATACGCTTTGCCGGCGACGAGGAAACGCGCTTTTCCGAGATGCCGCCCTTTGGCGATATGCTGACGGCGCCGGAAATCCGGCAGGCCGCGGCCTTTGTCGCCTCGCTCACAGGCAAGCCATCCGACCCGGCGCTCGCCGCCGCCGGCAAGCAGGTTTACGCCGACAACTGCGCCTCCTGCCACGGCGAGACCGGCCTTGGCGAGCAGTCGCTTGGCGTGCCCAATCTCGCCGACGCCATCTGGCTCTATGGCCCTTCAGAGGAAGACATCGCCAGCCAGATCCGCAGGCCGAAGCACGGCGTCATGCCGGGTTGGCAGGAGCGGCTGGGCGATCAGGCCGTCAAACAGCTTGCCGTTTACGTTTACTCCCTGGGTGGAGGCGAGTAGCGCGGCCACACCCAGGAATCGAGCAACGCCTTGATCTCGGTCAAGGCGTTGCTCCTGCTGTCAACCCATAGCTGACCCATGTTGAACCAATCCGAAATCGAGCGTCTCGACGCTGAAGCCGTCAACGCGGCCGGGCGGCGCCGGCCGCTTTACGCTGCGCGCAGGAAAATCCATCCCAAGCGGGCGAGCGGCCGCTTCCGGCGGTTCAAGTGGCTCGTCATGGCCGTGACGCTCGGCATCTATTATCTCACGCCATGGCTGCGCTGGGACCGCGGTCCCTTTGCGCCCGACCAGGCGGTGCTGGTCGATATTGCGAACCGCCGCTTCTACTTCCTCTTCATCGAAATCTGGCCGCAGGAATTCATCTATGTGGCCGGACTGCTCGTCATGGCCGGGATCGGCCTTTTCCTCATCACCTCCACGGTGGGGCGCGCCTGGTGCGGCTATGCCTGTCCGCAGACCGTATGGGTGGATCTTTTTCTCGTGGTCGAACGGGCCATCGAAGGCGACCGCAATGCGCGCATCAAGCTCGACGCCGCCCCATGGTCCGCCGAAAAGCTCCTGAAGCGTTTCGCCAAGCACAGCATCTGGCTTCTCATAGGCGTGGCGACGGGCGGGGCCTGGATCTTCTACTTTGCAGACGCGCCTACCCTGTTGGTCGATCTCTTCACCGGCAATGCAGCGCCGGTGGCCTACACCACCATCGCGGTGCTCACCGGCACGACCTATGTGTTCGGTGGCCTCATGCGCGAACAGGTCTGCACCTATATGTGCCCCTGGCCGCGCATCCAGGCGGCAATGCTCGACGAGAACTCGCTCACCGTCACCTACAATGACTGGCGGGGCGAGCCGCGCTCTCGCCATGCCAAGAAGGCGGCGGCCGCCGGCGTTGCGGTCGGCGACTGCGTGGACTGCAATGCCTGCGTGGCAGTCTGCCCCATGGGCATCGACATCCGCGAAGGCCAGCAGCTTGAGTGCATTACCTGCGCTCTATGCATCGATGCCTGCGACAGCGTGATGGACAAGCTCGGCCGCGAGCGCGGGCTGATCTCCTACGCCACGCTTGCCGACTACGAGGCCAACATGGCGCTTGCGACCGCAGGCGGGACGCAGCCCATCGATCCTCGGCGCGTGCGCGGGCCCGACGGAAAGCTGTCCGAGAAGCTGGCGCATTTCCGTTGGCGCAAAATCTTCCGTCCGCGCACGTTCATCTATTTCGGCGTGTGGGCGCTGATCGGCATCGCAATGCTCGTTTCGCTGATGACGCGCGGCCGTCTCGACGTGAACGTGCTGCATGACCGCAGCCCGCAATATGTGGTTCTGTCGGACGGCTCGATCCGCAACGGCTATACCGTCAAGCTGCTCAACATGGTGCCGGAGCCACGGACGATCACCCTGATGCTCAAAGGCCTGCACGGCGCGGTCATGCAGGCGCCCGGTCTTTCCGAAAAGGAGGGCAGCGCGCTCACGGTTGAGCTGGAGCCCGATCGCCTGAAGGAGCTTCGCATCTTCGTTCGCCAGCCGGCCCACCATGTGTCTGGAGAGCAAAGCTTCACTTTCGCGGCCGAGGACCCGGTACGCCATGAGCGCGCGACCTATCGGGCCACCTTCATGACACCGGAGAAGGCGCGATGAGCGAGCAAAGCCGCGAATTTACAGGCCGGCACATGCTCCTTGTGATGGTCGGCTTCTTCGGCGTCATCATCGGTGTGAACGTGACGTTGGCGGTGCTCGCGGCGGAAAGCTGGACGGGCTTCGTGGTCAAGAACTCCTATGTGGCGAGCCAGGAGTTCAACGAGCGCTCTGCCGAAGGGCGCGCGCAGACCGCCCTCGGCTGGACCGGCGAGCTCGGGATCAGTCCGGACGGCATTCGCTACCGCCTGCTGGACGCGGACGGCCGCATCGTCCGCCTCGGGGGCGTGTCCGTCTACATGCACCGCCCGACAAGCGCGGCGGAGGACAGACAGATCGAACTCGCCGCGGCGGGAGGGGGCGCATTTGCTGCCGAAACCGGCATGTTCGCGGACGGCGTGTGGATCATCGAGATCACTGCGGAAGCAGGCCTCGCTCATCCCTGGCGCGATGTACGCCGCATCCTCCTTCGCGACGGAGCCCTCAAATGAGCTGCTGTGCGCCCGGTGCCGAAGGTGCGCTCGATATAGCCCGGCCGGCCGGTCCCACGCCGGAGGAGGTCCGCCTTGCAAGCCGCCGGCTCGGCGACGGCCTCATGCAAACGGACCTTTCCGTTCCCGGCGTCCATTGCGGCGCCTGCATCCAGGCAGTCGAAAGCGCGCTCGCCAGGCTCGATGGCGTGATCGAGGCGCGCGTGAACCTCTCCACGCACCGGGTGACCGTCAAATGGCGCGAAGGCACTTTTCCCCCGATCGTCGAGACGCTCGCCCGGATCGGCTATCCGGCCCATCTTCTCGATGAGGACTCAGGGAAGGACGAAACCCTGTCGGAACTGATCCGTGCGGTCGCCATTGCGGGGTTCGGAGCAGGCAACATCATGCTGCTGTCCGTCTCCGTCTGGTCGGGCGCAGAGGATGCCACGCGCGACCTCTTTCACTGGATTTCGGCGCTGATCGCCATTCCCGTTCTTGCCTTCGCCGGCCGCATCTATTTCCGCTCGGCATGGAACGCGCTCCGCCACGGCCGCATGAACATGGATGTGCCGATCGCGCTCGGCGTCTCGCTCGCCTATGGCTTGAGCCTTTACGAGACGATCCATAGCGGCCCGCACGCCTATTTCGACGCCTCGGTCATGCTCCTCTTCTTCCTCTTGATCGGCCGCACGCTCGATCACGTGATGCGCGAGCGCGCGCGCACGGCCGTTACCGGCCTCGCCCGGCTTGCCCCGCGCGGCGCAATGGTGCTGCGGCAGGACGGCGGCCGCGACTTCCTGCCGCTTTCCGAAATCGGGCCGGGGATGCGGCTTCTCGTCGCCGCAGGCGAGCGTGTCCCGGTGGACGGCGTGGTGAAAAGCGGCACGTCCGACATCGACTGCTCCATGGCCACGGGCGAGAGCACGCCGCAGCTCGTTTCAGCCGGCGCGACGGTTCGGGCGGGCATGCTCAATCTAACTCAGCCGATCACCATCGAGGCGGTCGCCGCAGCGAAGGATTCCTTCCTTGCCGAGATGGTGCGGCTGATGGAGGCGGCGGAAGGCGGGCGTGCCCGCTACCGTCGCCTCGCCGACCGAGCCTCCGCCCTCTATGCGCCGGTCGTGCATCTCACCGCGCTCCTGACCTTCGCCGGCTGGATAGTCGTCACCGGCGATTGGCATCGCGCAATCACCATCGCCATCGCCGTTCTCATCATCACCTGCCCCTGTGCGCTCGGCCTTGCCGTACCCATCGTGCAGGTGGTGGCCGCGCGCCGCCTCTTCGAGAGCGGCATCATGGTGAAGGATGGCTCCGCGATGGAGCGGCTTGCCGAAATCGATCACGCCGTCTTCGACAAGACGGGCACTCTGACGACCGGCCGGGCAACCCTCGAAAACGCCGAAGAGATCGAGCCGGAGGCGCTGCGCTTCGCCGCAGCGCTTGCTGCCCATTCCCGTCATCCGGTTTCGCGCGCCATCCTTGCCGCCGCCGGCCCGCAAGAGGGGCCCGTTCCTCATTTCGACAGCGTCGAGGAAATTCCGGGTCATGGCATCGAGGCGAAGGCGGATGGTTCCACATGGCGGCTCGGCCGCGCCTCCTGGGCGCTCGGGCGGAACGATGCGGCGGGCACGGTGCTTTCGCAGGACGGCCGGATGGTCGCCGCCTTTCGCGTTCGAGACACCCTGCGGCCCGGCGCGGCGGACGCCATCCACACACTCAAGGCGAAAGGTATCGCCGTCGAGATCCTTTCGGGCGACGGATGTGGGCCGGTTGCCGAAATCGCCGACCGCATCGGCGTCGACTTCTATCGGGCCGCTCTCCTGCCCGGCGACAAGGCCGGCCACCTTGCCGCGCTCGCCGCCAGCGGAAAAAAGGCGCTGATGGTGGGCGACGGCCTCAATGACGCGCCGGCGCTCGCCGCCGCCCATGTTTCCATGGCGCCTGCGACGGCCGCCGATATCGGCCGCAACGCCGCGGATTTCGTGTTCCTGCGCGAAAGCCTCGAAGCCGTCCCGGTGGCGCTCGACATCTCCCGCAGCTCCGGCAGGCTCATCCGGCAGAACTTCGCTCTGGCGATCTGCTACAACGCGATCGCCGTTCCCATCGCCATTTTCGGCTATGTCACGCCGCTGGTAGCGGCCGTCGCCATGTCGGGCTCCTCGCTGCTCGTCATCGCCAATGCCCTCCGCCTCGGCAACCCTGCACCTTCAAAGAAAGCCGGCGCCGGCCAATTCTCCGCAAGGTCTAAAGAGCCTTCTCCCGGAAATTCTGATACACTCGGACCATCGCGGAAAGCCCCGCTCACACAGCTTCAGCAAGGGAGGGCCGCATGACAAATCTGGCCGTTCTCGTTCCCGTTGCCCTTTTCCTCGGCAGTCTCGGGCTCGTCGCATTTCTCTGGTCCCTCAGGAGCGGACAATACGAAGATCTCGACGGTGCAGCCGTGCGCATCCTGATCGAAGATCCGGCGGTTGAGCCGAACAGAGGATCACCCGATGGCCATTCCCTTGATGGGCAATGACCGCATGGCCTTCTGCAGGTAAGCGGCGGCAGCACTTCCCACCCGGTCCCGGCCGATTGAGGAAGACGACGCTCACCTTGCCGAAGAAGTGAACCACAGCACCCGTGCCGCCTTGCCTAAGCCGGGTCGGCACCCGAACATTGGAGCGTTAGATGCCTATCGAAGCCCTGCTTCCGCTCGTTACCTATCCCGATGCGAGCAACAATTCCGTTCCGGTCAACGGAGCCAGAATGGCTCACCAACTCGGCGCAAAGCTCTACTCTCTCGCATTGGAAGTGGAGGTGCCCGATGTGTCGAACGCGCTCTCGGAAGCTCTCCTCGACATTCCCAAGCTCATCCGGGACGCCGAAACAAACAGCCGCGCGAGAGGAGAGCAATTGTTGCGGATCGCCTGCGATAACGCCCAGTCTCTCGGCATTGAACATGAGGAAGAGAGCGTTCGCATCCGTGAGCCCGAGTTTGGCCCCACTGCAGCGATCGCGGCTCGCTATCACGACCTCTCACTCATTGGTTGGGAACCCACCAACCGGTCGGCCCGCGTGGTCGCCGAAGCGCTCATATTCGATTCCGGGCGCCCGGTCATGCTCTTGCCGGATGCACTGCCTCAAACCATCGGGCATATAGCGGTGGCCTGGGACGGAAGCCGCGTGGCCGCACGTGCGATAAGTGATGCGCTCCGGCTGCTCGGGAATGCAAAGTCGGCGTCGGTCATCCTTGTCACTGACGAGAAGGCCATCCAAGATACGAGCGGGGCTGAACGGCTGGCCGAATATCTTGCCCGCCACAATTTGCAATCGAGCATACACCATGTGCGCAGTGCGGGGCGCAGCATCGGGGAGACACTTCAGGCCGAGGCGCAAAAGCTCGGGGCCGATCTGCTGGTCATGGGTGCCTATGGCCATTCGCGGTTGAGGCAGTTCGTGCTGGGCGGAGCAACCAGAGGCATTCTGGAAGACTTGCAGATGCCGGTGCTGCTTTCCCACTGATCGCGAGGTTACCAAGAGCCGGCTCCGGTCCCGGGCTACTGCGCCATGATGCCCTGGGCAAGCAGCGCGACACGGGGACGAGACCATGACGATCCGAAATCTGGAACATGCCGCCCACCCGAAATCCGTCGCCGTATTCGGGGCATCCCAAAAGAAGGATTCGGTCGGCCGCATCATTCTCGACAACATCGTCGCTGCCGGTTTCGAAGGGGACATCTGGCCGGTAAATCCGAAGTATGGCGATATAGACGGTCGCCGTTGCTACAGGAAAGCGAGCGATCTACCCGGCGCTCCGGATCTTGCGGTCATTGCCACACCGGCGCGCACCGTGCCCGGCATCATCATGCAATTGGGCGCGAAAGGCACGCGTGCAGCCGTTGTGATTTCCGCCGGGCTGACGCGCGAGAACGGCCTGCGCCAAGCTATGCTGGATGCCGCCAGGCCATATCTCTTTCGCATCATCGGGCCCAACACCATCGGACTCATCGTTCCGCCGGCAAAACTGAATGCCAGCTTTGCCCACCTCAATCCGAAGGCCGGCGGTCTGGCGCTTCTGTCCCAATCCGGCGCGATCACGGCCTCCCTGATAGACTGGGCCGAAGAGGAAGGAATAGGCTTTTCCCACGTCGTTTCGCTGGGAGACATGGCCGATGTCGATGTTGGTGATTATCTCGATCTTCTCGCCGGGGACTCGCGCACGAGCGCCATCCTTCTCTATCTGGAAACAGTGACCGAACCACGCAAGTTCATGGCCGCGGCGCGGGCGGCTGCCCGGGTGAAGCCCGTCATCGCCGTCAAGGCCGGCCGCCATTCCGAAGGTGCCAAAGCTGCATCCACCCATACGGGCGCCCTGGCGGGATCCGACAATGTGATGGAGGCAGCGCTTCGGCGGGCGGGCATCCTGCGGGTGACCGGCCTTGGCGAGCTGTTCAATGCCGCCGAAATACTGGCACGATTTCCACGCCTGGAACGGGCACGGGTAGGCATCATTACGAATGGCGGCGGCGCCGGCGTGCTCGCGGTCGACCAGCTCATGGACATCAAGGGCGAGTTGGCCGACTTCGCACCGGAAACGCTTTCCCGGCTCGACCGCGAAATGCCGGTCAACTGGTCGCGCGCCAACCCTGTCGATATTATCGGAGACGCACCGCCCGAACGTTATGCGGCGGCGGTCGACGCCGTCGCGAATGACCGCAACACCGATGTCCTGCTGGTTATGAACTGCCCGACGGGCGTCTCCTCACCGGCCGATGCTGCGCGCGCTGTCTCCAAGCTTGCCAGCAACGGCATGATCGCGGGCAAGCCTGTGCTTACCTGCTGGCTGGGAGAGGTCACGGCACGCGAGGGACGACGCATCCTGCAGGAGTCGGGACTTGCGACGTTCACCACGCCCGCCGATGCGGCCAGTGCCGTTTCCTATCTGAGTGGGTGGTCTCGCGCTCAAAAAGCGCTCCTGCGCGTGCCATCGATGCGCAGCGAGGATGCCCGGCGGAATATGGAGAAGGTCCGGACAGTGCTTCGGCAGGTGGCGTCCGAGGGCCGATCCATGCTGACCGAGCCAGAGGCCAAGGCCGTGCTCGCCGCCTACGACATCCCCGTTCCCGAAACGATTGTCGCCCGTAAGCCTGAAGACGTGGAAGAAGCAGCGGAGAGGCTCCTGAAAAGCACGAAGACGATTGCCGTCAAGCTCTTGTCCAAGACAATCACGCACAAATCCGATGTTGGTGGTGTGGTGCTCGACCTGGGCAGTGCGAAGGAGGCCCGCGAAGCTGCGCAAGCGATCGTCGGCAGACTGACTGCCTTGGGAAAAGCGGAGGCGCTCGACGGGTTTGCTGTGCAGCCGATGATCGTGCGGAAAGGCGCACATGAACTTGTTCTTGGTATCGGGAGAGACGAGATCTTCGGCCCAACGCTGCTCTTTGGTGCCGGCGGCACAGCGGTAGAGGTCGTGCGGGATACAGCTGTTGCGCTGCCGCCACTCGACAGCGTGCTTGCCGGTGACCTGATCGACAGCACACGGATCAGTCGGTTGCTTGCCGGATATCGCGATAGTCCGCCAACCGACCGCACAGCGATCATCGGTGCGTTGAATGCCGTTTCGCAGCTCGTAGTAGACTTTCCCTGCATCGCCGCAATGGACATAAACCCGCTTCTGGCCGATGGCAGTGACGTTATCGCGCTTGATGCGCGAATCGAAATCGACCCGACCGCAGTGGAAGTGCCGGGCCCCAATCCGGCGTTGGCAATCCGTCCTTATCCGAGCGAATGGGAAAAGCGCATCGTCCTTGGCCGCGAGCAATTTCTTGTTCGCCCCGTGAAACCGGCCGACGTTTCCCTCTATCCCGCTTTCCTGGAGAACGTATCACCGGAAGATATTCGTCTCCGCCTCCTCGCTCCGCGAAAACACTTCCCGCATGAGATGCTCCTGCGCCTTACCCAGATCGACTACGAACGGGAGATGGCTTTCGTCGCGCTGCACGAAGCCACAGGCGAGCTTGCGGGCATCGTGCGGCTTTCGTCCGATCCCGACAGAGAAACGGCTGAATACGGCGTTCTGGTTCGCACTGACCTGCAGGGACGCGGGATCGGCTGGGCACTCCTCGATCAGATCATCGACTATGCACGCGCGGACGGCCTTCAGCGTATCGAAGGGTACATTTTCATGGACAATACGAAGATGCTCGCCATGGCGGAGGAGTTCGGTTTCGCTATAGCGCCACATCCTTTCGAGCCCGGCGTGATGCTAGCAACGCTCAACTTGTGAGAAGGGATTGCACGTTTCGACGATATCGAATTACGTCCGCAGGATATAACGCAATTCAATATTTCCGCGGTGACAAGAAAACATTTGATGCAGATCAAATAACCGCGAACAGAACCTGCTACGCATAGAAAGCAACAAGACATTCACCAAGCCGTAATTGCTGGAAAATTCTGACGTTCCAGCATCGACGGCTCACGGTCCTACTATGGCTCGCCGGTTGTTTTCGGCCGCCATGCCGGGCCGCATCAAAGGTAATGTGCCATGACCACTGCATCCGGAGAACTCGTCGAACGGAAGCGCTTGCGTTTCCCGACGGCCTTCACCATCCTGTTCGGGCTGATCGTTGCCGTCGCGGCACTCACATGGATCATCCCGGCGGGCCAGTACGAGCGCACCTTCAGCCAGACGCTGGAACGTGAGGTTCCGATCGCCGGCACCTATGCCGAAACGGAGCCGAACCCGCAGGGGATCTTCGACGTCATCATGGCGCCGATTGCCGGAATCTACGATCCGGCAACGAACGAGGCGAATGCGATCGACGTCGCTCTTTTCGTCCTGGTGCTTGGCGGGTTCATCGGCGTCATAGCGGCAACAGGGGCCATTACCGCCGGGATCACCAGGGCCATGACCGCGCTGCGCGGGCGCGAGAAATGGATGATCCCGGTCCTGATGGGCCTGTTTGCCTTCGGCGGCACGACCTACGGCATGGCCGAAGAGACGCTTGCCTTCTACGTGCTTCTGATACCCATCATGATCGCGGCCGGCTACGATGCCGTGACCGCGGTGGCCATCATCCTGCTCGGCGCGGGCGTAGGCGTGCTCGGCTCGACGGTCAACGCCTTCGCGACCGTCATCGCATCGGACGCGGCGGGGATTCCCTTCACAAACGGCATGGTGCTGCGCTTTGTCATCCTTGGTCTGTGCTGGCTTGCCTGCGTCATCTATGTGATGCGCTATGCCGAACGGGTGCGGATCGATCCTTCGCGCTCCATCGTCTACGACCGCAAGGAGGAGAACGAGCGGCATTTCCTCTCCTCCCTCAAGGCGGACGAACATCCCGAGTTCACGACGCTGCACAAGGTGGTGCTTGCCATCTTCGGGCTCACCTTCGTCGTCATGATCTGGGGCGTGCTCTTCGGCGGCTGGTGGATGGGCGAGATGACGGGGCTGTTCCTGGCGTCCGCAATCCTCATCGGCCTCATCGCCCGACCCGGCGAGCAGGAGTTCGTCGACGCCTTCCTGGGCGGCGTGCGCGACCTTGTCGGCGTGGCGCTCATCATCGGCCTTGCCCGCGGCATCGTCGTCATCATGGACGCCGGCCGGATCACCGACACCATCCTTCACTGGGCGGAGGTTTCCGTCGCCGGTCTTTCGGAAATCCTCTTCGTCAACGTCATCTACTGGATCGAGGTGCTACTGTCCTTCTTCGTGCCCTCCTCGTCGGGGCTGGCGGTCCTCAGCATGCCGATCATGGCGCCCGTGGCCGATTTTGCCGGTGTGGGACGCGAACTGGTGGTGACGGCCTATCAATCCGCCAACGGGATCGTGAACCTCATCAACCCCACCTTCGCGGTGGTGATGGGAGCGCTCGCGATCGGCCGGGTTCCTTACGAGCGCTGGCTCGCCTTCATGTGGCCGCTGCTTCTCATCCTCACCGTCATTATCATGGCGTGTCTCAGCGCCGCCGCCCTCATCTGACGGAGAATGACCGTGACGCAGACCTATGGTGTCCATTCCGAAGTGGGCAAACTCCGGCGCGTGCTGGTGCACAGGCCCGGCACCGCCCTCGCCCGGCTCACGCCCAGGAATCGGGAAGAGCTGCTGTTCGATGACGTGATCTGGGTCAAGCAGGCGCGCGTCGAGCACATGACCTTTGTCGATGCGATGCGGTACCGCGGTGTCGAGGTTGTGTTCCTGCGCGAACTCCTGGCCGAGACGATGCAAATACCGGAGGCGCGGCGCTGGCTGCTCGACCGCCGAGTGAACGACAACACCGTCGGGGTCGGGCTTGCCGACGACCTGCACGCCTATCTGACCGAAATCGACGCCGACGAACTCTCCAACATCCTCATCGGCGGCATGAGCAAGGCCGAACTGCCGATCAAGGCGAACAGCGTCGTTGCATCGGTGCTGGCGCCGGAAGAGTTCATCCTGCCGCCGCTGCCCAACCATCTGTTCACGCGCGACACCACCTGCTGGATCTATGAGGGCGTCACCCTCAACCCGATGCGCTGGAACGCGCGCCAGCTCGAGACGGTGAACATCACTGCGATCTACAAATTCCACCCGGATTTTTGCGATGCCGGTTTTCCCGTCTGGTGGGGCGACCCGGACCGGAATTACGGCCGGGCCACGGCCGAAGGCGGGGACGTCATGCCGATCGGCAACCGCACGGTGCTGATCGGCATGGGCGAGCGCACCACGCCGCACGCGGTGGGGCAGATCGCCCGGGCGCTCTTCGCGCAAGGCGGAGCAGGGCGGGTGATCGCCTGCAGGCTTCCCGCCGAGCGGGCAAGCATGCATCTCGATACGGTCTTCACCTTCTGCGACCGCGATCTCGTCACCGTCTTCGCTGGCGTGGTGAAGGACATCCAGGCTTTCTCCCTGCGTCCGGGGGAGAAGGAATGGCAGATCGACGTGCGCGCGGAGGAGCGGCCGCTCACTGAGGTCGTGGCCGAGGCGCTGGGCCTGAAGGAGCTTCGCGTCGTGGAGACCGGTGGAGACGCCTATGTGCGCGAGCGCGAGCAATGGGACGACGGCAACAATGTCGTCGCGATCGAGCCCGGGGTCGTCATCGGATACGACCGCAACACCTACACGAACACGCTCCTGAGAAAGGCCGGCGTCGAGGTCATAACCGTGCCAGGAGCGGAGCTCGGCCGCGGGCGCGGCGGGGGCCACTGCATGACCTGCCCGCTGATCCGGGACCCCGCATGAGGAGAACCACAAATGCCTGTGAACCTTCTCGGCCGCAGTTTCCTGAAGCTGCTCGACTTCACGCCGGACGAGATCCGTTTTCTGCTGCGCCTTGCCGCGTCCCTGAAGCAGGCGAAATACGGCGGCTACGAGCGCCAGACACTGACGAAGAAGAACATAGCGCTGATCTTCGAAAAGGATTCCACGCGCACCCGGACCGGCTTCGAGGTCGCCGCCTACGACCAGGGCGCGCATGTCACCTATCTGGGGCCGACGGGCACGCAGATCGGCAAGAAGGAGTCCATCAAGGATACCGCCCGCGTGCTCGGCCGCATCTACGATGCCATCGAGTATCGCGGCTTTGGCCAGGAGACGGCGGAGGAGCTCGCGCGCTACGCCGGCGTGCCCATCTATAACGGCCTGACCGACGAATTTCACCCCACGCAGATCCTCGCCGACTTCCTGACGATGCGCGAGTACACGCGCAAGCATCTCTCGCAGCTCAAGTTCTGCTTCCTGGGCGATGCCGGCAACAATATGGGCAACTCGCTCATGAGCGGAGCCGCGCTGATCGGCATGGATGTGCGCCTCGCTGCACCCAAATCCTGCTGGCCGGATGCCGGTCTCGTCGAGCAGTGCGAGGCCATTGCGGAAAAGACCGGGGCCAGGATCACGCTTACCGAGGACCCGGTGGAGGCGGCACGCGGCTGCGACTTCGTCTATACTGACGTCTGGGTTTCCATGGGCGAACCGGACGACGTCTGGGCGGAGAGGATAAAGCTCCTGACGCCCTATCGCGTCACGGCGGAGATCATGGCCGCAACCGGAAACCCGCATGCCAAGTTCATGCATTGCCTGCCGTCCTTCCACAATCGCGAGACGGAGATCGGCGAAAGGATTTTCAACCGGTACGGGATCGACTGCATGGAGGTGACGGAGGAGGTTTTCGAATCCGAGGCATCCGTGGTCTTCGACCAGGCGGAAAACCGCATGCACACCATCAAGGCGGTGCTCGTTGCCACCATAGGAGGCTGAATGCGAGTCGTTGTGGCTCTTGGCGGAAACGCGCTCCTCAAGCGCGGCGAGCCGATGACGGTGGAGGTGCAGGGCGCGAATGTGCGCGTTGCCGCCGAGGCGCTTGCCGATCTTGCGCGCGATCACGAGATTCGTGGTTGCGCACGGCAACGGCCCGCAAGTGGGGCTGCTTGCGCTGCAGGCCGCCGCCTACAAGGGCGTCGACCCCTATCCGCTCGACATCCTCGGCGCCGAGAGCGTCGGCATGATCGGCTATCTGGTCGAACAGGAGATGGTGAACGCGATGCCTGCCGGCACTCCCTGCGCCACGCTCCTGACCCAGATCGAGGTCGATCCCCGCGATCCTGCTTTCAAGAACCCGCGCAAGCCGATCGGCCCGCTTTACGACGACGTGGAAGCGCACCGGCTGCGCGACGAGAAGCAGTGGCCCATGTTCGAGGAGAGCGAGGGCAACTGGCGCCGCGTCGTACCCTCGCCCGCACCGCAACGGATCATCCAGATCGGCGTCATCCGGCTTCTGGTCGAAGCGGGCGTTACGGTGATTTGCGCGGGCGGCGGGGGCATTCCCGTGATCCGCAACCGCGACGGCGAACTGGAAGGCGTCGAGGCCGTCATCGACAAGGATCACGCCGCGGGGCTTCTCGCCCGCGAGGTGGAGGCCGATGCGTTCCTGATGCTCACGGACGTGGAGGCGGTTTATGCCGATTGGGGCACGCCGGCACAGCGGCCGATCCGTGAGACCACGCCCCAAGAGCTTTCGGCCATGAGCTTCGCCGCTGGCTCCATGGGCCCGAAGGTGGAGGCCGCCTGCGCCTTCGCGGCGACGCTGGGGAGGATCGCCGGGATCGGGCGCCTGCAGGACGCCCGCGCTATCCTCGAAGGCCGTGCCGGCACGCTGGTAAGAAGCGCAAACTGAGCGCGAGCCGTAGGCCGTCGATATTCCGGGCCCTTGGCGGAGGGCAAGGGCCGTCTGTCGAGGGAGACTTAAACCGACTCGACCAACTTGATCTGGTAGGTATGCATCCCGTCATCGCTTCCAATCGAAACATACTCGCCAGGCACGAAACGCTCGTTCCCGAGGCGGAACCCGATTTCGTCATCGTCCTCTCCCTCGCCGTAATCGAAGTACCATTGGCCACCCCGTTTGCGCCGCAGCCTCCCGACCACGTCCGCCTCGCCAGGACGGAAACGGCGCACGCGGCATTCCATCTGGTGCTTCGCCCATTCCTTGGCATTAAGGGTGCCCTCCGCCGTGAGGGGGACGAGAAGATCGTATCCGTAGGCGCTGTCACCCTGCGGATGCTCTTTCTCACGCGCAAGTTCCATGCGAACGTGACGGAAATTCTTTCCGAGCTTTCTGGTGGCGATGTTCATGGCGTCTCTCCTGGAACGATATAATCACCACCACATTCGAGCCTTTTAGAACCGTCCTCCTTGATCGACGTCAACCGATCCGTCGCGGGACGGTAATTGATCCAGCGCAAGGCGCCACTTTCTGACTGGAGCTAAAAGGAAATCATGAGCGGACAAGTGTTCGTCGAGGAGACTTTTCATGGCCATCAAGACTGTACTGAGCGTGATCGGCCTCGATCACCCCAACAGCGATTTAGACCTTGCGATTGAGCTGTGCCGGGAAGCAGAAGCGCATCTGGCAGTGCTCATTCTTGCCATCGCAGTACCGCCACCGACGGCCGAGTACGCGGCTGTCTTGAACGCGGCATGGCTTGAAGAACGCCAGGAAGATATCGAGCGGCTGCATGAACGAGTGAAGGAAGTGAACACCCTGCTGGCCTCCGCCGAGATTTCGGTGGATGTCGAGGCGGAATATATCGATAGGGCCTGGATTGACGAGACGGTGGGCCGTCGAGCCCGATGCGCAGACCTTACCGTGGCCGGCCCGGTGCTCACGGCAGACGAAGACCTCAAGATGCCGGTGGTGAAGGGCTCGCTTTATGAAGCACAGATTCCGGTACTGTTGATCCCGGAGGGCAAGCGCGCGTCATTTAGGCCCAAGCGGGTGCTGCTGGCTTGGGACGGCGGACTGGAAGCCAGCCGCGCGACGCGTGAGGCCCTTCCTTTGCTTGTTGGCGCCGAGGAGGTCCACATCACGATGGTCGATCCCCGCGGCACAGAGGACGGCCTGGCATTGGAGCCCGGAGCGGATATCGCAGCCTACCTTGCGCGGCATGGGGTGAAAGCGACGGTCGATCGCCTTCCAAGCGGGGGCCAATCGGTGGCAGACACCCTGCGAACACACGCCATCGACATGGCAGCGGACATCATCGTCATCGGCGCCTACGGACATTCGCGGCTGCGCGACCTCATTTTCGGAGGCGTAACCCGGTCAATGATGGCGGACGCGGATCTACCGGTCTTCATGGCGCGATAGCTGCAATGCAGCTGGGGCATGAGCACATGGAGAAGAACATGAAGGCAAAAGATCTTATGTCAGCACCCTGTGTGACGGTATCTGCCGAAAACAGCGTCAAGCACGCGGCGCAGATCATGCTCGACCAAGACATAAGCGGGCTGCCTGTGCTTTCCGATGATGAACGGCTGGTGGGGATCATCACCGAAGGTGATCTTCTTCGCCGTTGCGAACTCGGCAGCTTCGCGGAGATGGACGAGAACCAGCCGCCGCGGACGAGGGCTCAGGCTTATCTCCATAATAAGGGCTGGAAGGTCGGCCACGTCATGTCGCGCGACGTGGTGGCCGTGACCGAAGATACTTCAGCCAACCGGATAGCAGAGCTCATGGCCAGGCACCGGATAAAGCGGGTTCCGGTGCTCCGCCGAGACAAGCTCGTAGGCATCGTCTCCCGACGCGACCTTCTCAAGCAGATCTGTTTGGCGCCGAAGGATGCAACAGCACCGGGCGATGAAGCGATCGCGCGCAGCATCCGCACCCGGCTGCAGCAGGAGCTCGGGCTTGGCGAAAAGGTCAAGGTGGACGTACATGCAGGAGCAGTCCACCTTCGCGGGTGCGTGGGGTCCGAAGCCGAGCGTCAGGCGGCTGCGGCACTTGCGGAGGGTGTGCAAGGAGTGGAGGGAGTCCTGCTCGACATCGCCGTTTCACCGACATGAAGCCGGAGCTGCGAATACGACGCTGGCATCGCGCACCCTGTCCAAGCAGATCTGCAACGGCAAAGCGCTCTCAACCTGCCTGGCGAGAAGGTGAAAGGTGAGAAGGGAAGTGTGTCCTGGTTCAGGTGAAATTTTCCTGATCTGGAACCCAAGGGTTTCAGGGATCCGTCCCCCGCCGATCCGAGGCCGCCGCTCATTGCTTGTTCCCGCACGTCGTAAGCGACGCGCTCGACTACTGCCCTTCCATTGCGGACAAGACATGACGCGCCAGCACCAGTTCCTCGTCGGTCGCAATCACGCGCACGTCGACGGCGCTGTCCGGCGCGCCGATCAGCTCCGCATGGGCTTCGTTCGCGGCCTGGTCGATACGGACGCCCAGCCATTCCAGTCGCGCGCAGATGGCCGCGCGAACCGAGGCGGAGTGCTCGCCGATCCCTGCGGTGAAGACCAGGCCGTCGAGTCCTCCCAGCGTGTTCGCCAATGCGGCCGTTTCCCGGGCCGCGCGGAAAGCGAAGAGCTCGAGCGCCTCGCGGGCGCGCGGATCACCACTTTCTGAAAGCGCTCGCACGTCGCCGGAAATACCGGAAACACCTTTGAGACCCGATTCCTCGTAAAGAAGGTGCTGAAGATCGGCGGGCGAAAATCCCTCCTCCTGGAGCAGGTAGAGGAGCACGCCCGGGTCGATCGCGCCGCAGCGCGTGCCCATCACCAGACCGTCGAGCGCGGAAAAGCCCATGGTGGTGTCGACGCTCCTGCCGTCCTGCAGAGCGCACAGGCTCGCCCCGTTCCCGAGATGCGCGACGACGACCCGCCCGGCAGCAAGTTCGGGAGCGATCTGCCGAAGCCGGAAAGCTATGTATTCATAGGAGAGGCCGTGGAATCCGTAGCGTCGGACGCCCTTAGCCTCGAAGCGCCTCGGCAGCGCGAAACGCCTGGCGTTGGCATCCATGGTCCGGTGGAACGCCGTATCGAAGCAGCCGATCTGGGGCAGATCCGGCCTGACGGCTTGAAGCGCGCGGATTGGAGAGACGCTGCGCGGCTGATGGAGCGGCGCAAGCGGTGTCAGCTTCTCCACTTCCTCGATGACATCCGGAGTCAACAGGATCGGGTCGGAGAACCGGCTGCCGCCGTGGACGATGCGATGGCCGGCCGCTGCCAGCTCCCGCCCGCCGCTTTCGCCCTCGATCCAGGAGATCAGCTCGCCGACAAGATCTCTCAGCGCGGCGCCGGGCATTTCCTTCTTCAGAAGAAGCGATCCATCTGGCGCCTTGGCGGCCAGGCCCGGAGGATCCCCCAAGGCGATCGCACCGCGGGCGACGGAGCGCAACTCTTCCGAAGAAGACGCCTCGTAAAGCCCGAATTTGAGGCTCGAGGAGCCGGCATTGAGGGCGAGAATTGCGTTCCGCATCAGTCACCGGCTTCCGCGGCCGTCTTGTAAGGCCATCCCCAATCACGGATCTCGGGCATGTCTTCGCCGTGTTCGCGGATATAGGCTGCGTGCTTCGCAAGCTTCTCATTCAACTGAGTGAGCAGTTGGTCCGTCTTGCCTTCCAGTCGCTTCACGCGTGTGACGGCGGCTAGCGCGAGATGGAACCGGTCGAGCGAATTCATCACCACCATGTCGAAGGGCGTGGTGGTCGTCCCTTCCTCGCGGAAGCCGTGCACATGCAGATTGTCGTGATTGGTGCGCCTGTAGGTCAGCCGGTGGATAATATAAGGATAGCCGTGGTAGGCGAAGATCACCGGCTTGTCGCGGGTGAACAGCGCATCGAAGGTCTCCTCGTCGAAGCCATGCGGATGTTCGCTCGCCGATTGCAGCGTCATCAGGTCGACCACATTGACGACGCGGATTTTCAGGTCGGAAAAGGCGGAGCGCAGCACATCCACCGCCGCCAGAGTCTCCAGTGTCGGCACGTCGCCGGCGCAGGCCATCACCACATCCGGCTCCTCGTCCGGGCCCGCGGTTCCAGCCCATTCCCAGACACCCGCCCCTGCTTTGCAGTGATGCTCGGCATCCTCGGCGTTCAGCCATTGGGGAGACGGTTGCTTGCCGGCGGTGATGACGTTGATGCGGTTATAGGTCTTCAGGCAGTGGTCGGTTACCCAGAGAAGGGTGTTGGCGTCGGGCGGGAAATAGATGCGGATCGTATCCGCCTTCTTGTTGGCAACGAGATCGGCAAAGCCCGGATCCTGGTGGCTGAAGCCGTTATGATCCTGCCTCCAGACATGGGAGGTGAGCAGGTAGTTGAGCGATGCGATCGGCTTGCGCCAGGGGAGCTCGCGCGAGACCTTCAGCCACTTGGCGTGCTGGTTGAACATGGAATCCACGATGTGGATGAAGGCCTCGTAGCAGGAGAAGAGCCCGTGCCGGCCGGTGAGGAGATACCCTTCGAGCCAGCCCTGGCAGAGATGCTCGCTCAACACTTCCATGACGCGGCCATCCCGCGTCAGGTGCTCGTCATAAGGCTCGATCCGCTCCATCCAGACGCGATCCGTGACCTCAAAGACGGCGTCGAGCCGGTTGGACGATGTCTCGTCCGGCCCCATCAGCCGGAAATTGTCCTTGTTCAGCTCCATCACGTCGCGCAGATAAGCACCCATGACGCGCGTTGCCTCGGCCTTTACCGCCCCCGGCTCGCGGATATCGAGCGCGTGCGCCTTCCAGTCCGGAAGCACGAGTTCGCGCTTCAGAAGCCCGCCATTCGCATGCGGATTGGCGCCCATGCGCCTGTTTCCCGACGGCGCGAGTGCCGCAAGCTCCGGCCGCAGGCGCCCGTTCCCGTCGAACAGTTCCTCCGGCCTGTAGCTCCGCATCCATTCTTCCAGTATGCGCCGGTGCGCCTCGTCTTCGCGCGCGTTGGCGACCGGCACCTGGTGCGAGCGCCAGAAGTCTTCGACCTTCTTTCCGTCCACCTCCTTCGGACCGGTCCAGCCCTTCGGGCTGCGCAGGATGATCATCGGCCAGCGCGGCCGCTCTCCCGCCCATCCGGGTTCGCGCGCCTGTCGCTGAATGGCTGCGATGCGGTCGATCACCGTGTCGAGCGTCTCGGCCATCAGCGGGTGCATCTCGGCGGGATCGCTGCCTTCGACGAAGAAGGGCTCATAACCATAGCCGGTGAAGAGAGAGCGTAGTTCCGTGTCGTCCATTCGGCCGAGGATCGTCGGGTTGGCGATCTTGTAGCCGTTCAAGTGGAGAATGGGCAGCACGGCTCCGTCCCTTGCCGGATTGAGAAACTTGTTGGAATGCCATGCCGCGGCGAGCGGACCGGTCTCTGCCTCGCCGTCGCCGACCACGCAGGCGACCAGCAGGTCGGGATTGTCGAACGCCGCGCCGAAGGCATGCGCCAGCGCATAGCCGAGCTCGCCGCCCTCGTGGATCGAACCCGGCGTTTCCGGTGCCGCATGGCTGGGCACACCGCCCGGGAAAGAGAACTGGCGGAACAGTTTTTTCATGCCTTCGCCGTCCTGGCTGACCTCGGGATAGATCTCGCTGTAGGTGCCCTCGAGATAGGTGTTGGCCACCATAGCGGGGCCGCCATGCCCCGGCCCGCAGATATAGAGCACATCGAGATCGCGCGCGCGGATGACGCGGTTGAGATGAACATAAACGAAGTTGAGGCCTGGCGTGGTTCCCCAGTGACCCAGCAGCCGCGGCTTGACATGCTCTGCCTTGAGCGGCTCGCGCAGCAGCGGGTTGTCCATCAGGTAAATCTGACCGATCGAGATGTAGTTCGCCGCCCTCCAATAGCGGTCGATCGTCTCAAGCTCCGGCAGCGAAGATGTGCCGGTATCCGCCCTGAAATCGCGCATTGGGATACTCCTTTCGCAGGAATTTGGAGCAGAAGCACACAACGAAAAGAGTTGATGGGAGAAAGTACACTTTGCATTCGGACAACGCATTGATCATCATCAATGTGCCTTGTCCCTTTGCGGAGAACGCGGTCCGGATGCCTTCTTTGATCCGGGTCAAAGCACGGCGCGATCAGCCAGCCATACTGGGCAGGCTATGGAGCCGTTCTTGCCAATGCAACCATTTCACCGACTGCTGGCCGCCACAACCCTTGTCGTGGCTGGCGGCGCAGCCCCTGCCCCGGCGCAAGACACTGCGATCATGCATGGAAAAGTGCTTGTTGAGGCGAACTGCTCGCGCTGCCATGCAGTTGGTCGAGAGGATATCAGCAAGCATCCGGATGCCCCCGCGTTTCGCGTGCTCGGACAGCGGTATCCGATCGACGCGCTCGAGGAAGCTTTCGCCGAAGGGATCTATGTCGGCCATCCGGACATGCCGGAGTTCACTGCCGATCCGGAGCAGATAGAGGCGATCATTGCCTATATCGAGACACTTCAAGATTGAGGCGCGACAGCCAGGATGGAAACATGACCGCGCAACCGAAATGCATTCTCGTGGGAATGGCGGCACGTGAGGAGTTCTCGCCGTCGCCTGCCGTCTCCTATGCCCTCGAACTTGCAAAGGAGCACGGCGCCTGCCTGACGGTCTGCGTGCTCCCGCCCGCGTTTTACGTGCCGATCACCCGGACGGAAGGATCTTCGGCGAGCGTGCTGAGGGGCGAAATCCAGCGTCTCGAGGACATCTCCAGACAGGCTGCAAAAGCAGCCGGCGCATTCGTGCGAAAGGCCGGCGTGGCCTGCATGTCCGAGCATACAGTGTCACCCTTGGAAGCTCGGAGCGGTCGTTTCGTACGCTTGGCGCGGGTGAACGATCTGGGCGTACTCGATGCAGCCGAGGAACAGGATTACGCACAGAAGAACGTGATCGAGGATGCGCTCTTCGACGGCGGCCGGCCTCTGCTGGTCGTGCCGCGAACCGGAGGAAACGCGGCGCCTAAACGCGTTGCCGTGGCATGGGACGGCAGCAGCCGTGCCGCGCGTGCCGTTTCAGGTGCGCTTCCCTTTCTGAGGAAGGCCTCAAAGGTCTTTATCCTGACCGTGACGGGCGAAAAGGATCTTTCTCGAATGGCGCTCGGAGCAGACTTGGCCACCTATTTGATCCACCATGATATCCCCGATCCGCGCTGCGAGGTGCTGTCGGCGATTGATGGTGACGCCGCAGCGAGGATACGGAAGTTCGTCGCCGACGAAGCAATCGACCTGCTCGTCATGGGAGCGTTCGTGCACTCGCGCTTCCGCCAGGATCTGCTTGGTGGCGTAACCCGCTCGCTGCTGGACGACCTTCCGACCACACTGTTCATGGCGCACTGACAAGCCGCATACGCCGAACTCACGGTTGGAGGCCAAACAGGCATTCAAGTGTCCGTTGATGCGATCTTGTAGGCGGGAGTGACGGGAGTGTGCAGGCTGTCAGTCGTATCGCGCTTCGTCCGGGTCGCAGGCGAAAACGATTGGAAACGGAGGCAGGAATGCGGATCGAAAACCTGAGCCTCGACGAATGCAAAGCGGTGCTGGCGCAAAACCGCCTTGCACGCCTGGCCTGCTGCAGGAACAACAAGCCCTACGTGGTGGCTATCTATTATGCCTATGCTAACGAAAGTCTTTTTGCCTTCTCCGTGCCCGGCAAGAAGATTGACTGGATGAGAGCGAACCCGCTCGTCTCCGTCCTGGTGGAACAGCATGGAGACGGACATGAATGGTGCAGCGTGGTGATCGACGGGAGATTTGAGGAGCTACCCGATCGGATCGGCTACAAGCGTGAACGAGAGCACGCCTATTCTCTGTTGAGCAAGCATTCGCGCTGGTGGGAGCCCGGGGAACTTAAACCCGTTTTTCCGCCTCCTCCGGAAATCGGCCCGCCTGTCTTTTTTCGAATCTCGATCGACAGCATGTCCGGCCGCCGAGCGAAGGAATAGCTATACGATCGGTTGGTTATGCAGTTTCCGGAGCCGCGGGCCCCGGCGGCACTAGCCGCCGGTGCGTGCAAAAGTTGTGGCTTTCCGCAACATCTAGCTGATAAATAGCTTAGGCAGTTTGCCAGCCCGCGGCTGACCGAGGTGTTTCGGCAGCGCGCATGCAGGCCGACAGATCCTTCCCGGCTAGAATTGTTCTAGATGCGCATTCCGCCGGAAACCTCAATCCGTTGCGCGTTTACCCAACGGTGGTCTTCCGACAGCAAGGAGGCGATCATCGGCCCGATATCATCGGGCTGGCCCGGCCGACCGAGCGCGGTCATGTTCGCAATCGCCTTGGCGACCTCGGGATTGTCACGCACGACGCCTCCACTGAAATCGGTGGCAATGGCGCCCGGTGCGACGCAGTTCACCGCAATGCGCCGTTCGCCGAGCTCGAAAGCCATGTACTTGGTCATCGTTTCAACCGCGGCCTTCATCGTCGCGTAGGCAGCACGGTTCGCCATGACGATCCGGGTGAGGCCGGAGGAAATGTTCACGATACGGCCGCCATCCTTCATCAGCGGGACGAGCTTCTGGGTCAGGAAGAAGACGCCCTTGACGTGAATCCTGTACAAGGCGTCGAACTCATCCTCCTTGGCGTTCAGGAAACCCATGCCGCTGGAGTTGCCGGCATTATTGACGAGATAGTTGAAGTTTTCCGCACCAAGGGAATGAAGCGCCTCCCTGACGTTATCAACGAACGCATCGAAGGAGGCGGTGTCGCCGGTGTCCAACCGGAGCGCGACGGCTTTGCGGCCTGCCTGCTCGACGAGGCCGACCACCTTGTCGGCTTCGGACTTGTTCGTGTTGTAGGTGAAGATGACATTGGAACCCCGGCGGGCGAGCGCTTGGACGGTGGCGCGGCCAATGCCGCGGCTGCCGCCCGTAACCAGGGCGATGGAAATTTGATCTGTCATGATGAGGCTCCTTGTTTGGCCTCGCGAAGATAAATACACGCCCTTGCGGCGATTAGATCGCAGTTGCCGCCAACACTATTCTGCCATACAGAACAATCCGTATGGATAGGCTCTCCACCTTGGAATTGTTTGTTCGGATCGTCGAGCGCGCCAGCTTCAGTGCGGCCGCTGCCGACCTCGGCATTTCGCGGCCCGTTGCGACCGCTGCCATCAAGGATCTGGAACGGCGGCTCGGCGTGCGCCTGTTGCAGCGCACGACCCGGCATGTCCAACCGACGGTCGAAGGAGAGGCGTACTACCGCCGCTGTGTGTCAATTCTGGCGGATCTGGAGGATGCGGACCGGAACGCAAGCGGAGGTGTAACCGGCTTGCTGCGGGTTGACGCTCCGGGAAACCTCGCCCGTACGATGCTCCTTCCCGCGCTGCCGGACTTTCTGGCACAGCATCCGGGGCTTACGGTCCATCTTGGAGAAAGCGAGCGCTATGTCGATCTGGTGCGCGAGGGCGTTGATTGCGTCATTCGCGCGGGCAAACTCGATGACAGCGACATGATCGTTCGTCCGCTGGGCACCATGCAGGAAATCACCTGCGCAAGTCCGGACTACCTCGCCAGACACGGCACGCCCCTCTCGCCCCAAAGCCTCGACGGTCACATGATGATCGGCTTCGTGTCGTCACGCACCGATCGGGCTGTGCCACTGGAATTCACCGTGGAGGGCAAAACTGTAGAAGTCGCGCTTCCTTCACGTGTGCTGGTTTCCGGTGCGGACGCGAATGCAGAGGCGGCGCGTCTCGGGCTGGGGATCGCCCAAGCTCCGCGCTATCGTTTCAAGAAAGATCTCGCTGCGGGCACGCTTGTCGAGATATTGGCAGAATTTGCCCCGCCTCCTGTACCTCTTTCCATACTCTATCCCAGCAATCGTCACCTTTCCCCGCGTATTCGCGTGTTCATCGACTGGCTCGTTGCAACGTTGGGACCGAAGCTTGCCGCTGCCGATGAATAGCCGCGGTGCGAATGCGCAGTCTTTCTTCGGGAGATGAATACGTCCTATCGCGACCATCGGGTCCGCCTCGCATCGGCACTCGACCGCAAAGCTTAAGCATAGTAGTCTGCGCGTCGGGTTGAGAGGTGCTCTTGGCGTGAGAGCAACCATTTACCCCTGAGTGAGACCCGATCTTCTGATCAGTGAACCAAGCGGGTTGAACTTTGTCGTTTTGGCATCCTGCTGTCGCATGAGGTTTATGGAGCCGCGTCAGCAGGCCCTATCGCTTGCTGGTATGTTCTAATCGTCATTGGCGCTGCGCAAACGCGCACGGGATTGGCTCGACGCCATTAGAGCAACAACCACGACGGGGCGACCGACCAGAAGCACAAGCCCTGTCTTAATGCCGATAGCGTCGACCGGAAACTTTTCTGCTGCCGCGCGCATCCTTTCAAGCTGGACAACGCGATGCATCACAGGTTCGGACCGCAGATTTGGTGGATGCCAGGCTTAATGGCGAGCCTCACAGCGTATTCTCGCCGGGCTGCAGGCCTCTTGATGTTCTTTTCAGGCAGGCAGGGGCTCGTTTTCTCTCTCGTGGCGGGATTTTGCGCGACCGCAAGGGCGGATGACATCCTCTTCGAAAACGTTCGCATTTTTGATGGGAAGGGCAGCACCGCGCTTTCCGCTCCATCAAACGTGCTGGTCAGGCGCAATGTGATTGCAGAGATTTCGGCAGCCCCCATCACGGCCGAAGGCGCCGAGCGCATTGCCGGCAACGGGCGCACATTGATGCCGGGGCTGATAGACGCGCACTGGCACGCAATGCTGATCGCCA